>ERZ506999.69-NODE-69-length-80745-cov-6.360516_pt1 | contig 80745 bp, 62 predicted proteins | sample MGYA00512881_ERZ506999 | MGnify/ENA metagenome assembly ERZ506999
TATATCCCGGATGGGGAACCACATGTGTTCGGAGACCGGGTGTATCTGTATGGTTCCCATGATCATGAGGGGGGATATACATTCTGTATGGATGACTATACTGTGTATTCGGCACCGGTAGATGATCTGACAGATTGGAGAAAAGAACGAGTGATATATGAGGCAAATCAGGATCCTGCTTACCCGGAGCTTTGTTATATGTATGCACCGGATGTTGTGCAGGGAAATGATGGAAAATATTACCTGTATTACGCGATGTCCGGCGATTATGGCGTGGGTGGTTATACATGTCCGATCAGCGTGGCTGTATGTGATACGCCAGCGGGAAAATATAAATTTTTAGGGCATGTGCGCAATAAAGATGGAAGTCCGATGATGCGGTATGTATGCTTTGACCCGGCGGTGCTGAATGATGATGGCGTGATAAGACTCTATTATGGTACACAGTATGATTACGAAGAACAGCCAGACTTCCCGGAAAATGATGCCTATGTGAAACAGGAGATGGAGATGTTTGGGCGTACAAGAGAAGAAATCCTGTCATACCCGGACAGCATTATGGGACCTGTGATGCTGGTGCTCGAGGACGATATGCTGACCGTGAAAGAAGAGCCGAAGCATATTATTCCGTATAAGGTGAAAGGAACATCATTCGAGGCACATCCGTTTTTTGAAGCTTCTTCCATGCGAAAAGTTGGAGATAAATATTATTTTGTCTATTCATCAAAGCAGAATCATGAACTTTGTTATGCTGTAAGTGACCAGCCGGATGGTGGATTTACGTTTGGAGGAACGATTGTCTCAAATGGCGATGTCGGGCTGGATGGCAGACCATTGGAAGAGAAACTTAATATGACCGGTACGACACATGGAAGCATTATTGAAATAAATGGTCAGTGGTATGCGTTCTATCACAGACTCACACACAAATCCGACTATAGCAGACAGGCGTGTGCAGAGAAGATAAAGATCGAAGCAGATGGAAGTATTCGGCAGGTGGAGGTTACAAGCTGTGGATTAAATGAGGGACCGCTTGTTGCGGAGGGGAGCTATCCAGCAGTGATTGCCTGCAATCTGACGAATGGAAGTATGCCGCATGGAAATAACAGCATATATAAAGAAGAATTCCCCAATATAACCAATAGTGGAGAAGAACGTTTCATTGGCGAGATTGATCATGGAACGTTGATAGGGTACAAGTATTTTGAATTTAAGAATGTAACCAGAATCGGAATTGTTGGACGAATTGAGACAGAAGAAAATAAGGCGCGATTCGATACACCAGCCCGGCTCGATGCACGGAGCAGACTGATTCATAAACCAGTAGATATGCCGGTGCCTGAAAATAATTTCTTCGAATTGCGTTTGGAACCAGAAGGACCAGCCTGCGGGAAAATCAACATAACAGATGCAGAAGATGAGCATGCATGGGAATGTTTCACCGGGGACGTCCAGATTCCAGATGGTATACATGCGTTGTATCTGGTTTACCACGGAAAAGATAAATTTCAGATGAAAGAACTGAAATTCTTATAGATTGCAATTGAACAGATAAAAAGAAAGCTATGTGTATATGTCTGCGCGACCGCTGATAGTCAGACAATGGAAAACAGAAAATACACATAGCTTTTTATGTACTCTTTTTAGATATGAATGATGTAAATATAAATTATACGGTTGGCAGGGTTGCAAATGACTTTGCAAGTTCGGTACAGAAGATATGGGACAGCTCGTCCAGTGTCACAGGCTGTAACGTAGCCGGATTCAGAATTGGTGCAGGCTTTTTCTTCATGTCCGCACGCACATTGTACCACTGGGTTGGCATCTCGTTTTCTTCAAGATAGATCTTGTATGGGATTTCTTTTGCCATGTTTGTTCTCCTTTTCTTTTTTTGTATTTTCTTTGTTGTAAATAAGCTCTAAAACAAAATATAATTTGTTTTACATTATTTTTATGTGTTTTACAATATTCTCAAGTAAAAACAACAAAAGAAGTGTGAAACTACAGTGAAAATAATGACAGTACGAATAGAAATGTGCTATAATTACATTAATTATGCAATAGAACTTGAGGTGTGAACATTGAGCATAAAGAAAAGAGCCTTCTATTTCTTCTGCGCGTGCTGCCTGCTTTTCAGTCTGGTGGGATGCGGAAAGAAAGAGGATACAACACTGGCGGATGGAATGTTCCTGATGTTGTCATCGACAGTCAAAGGCGAGGCAGTTGAGACATATGAGATGTATACGCTGCATGCGGAGATCAGTGACAATGGAAATGTCCGCATTTATGCAGATGACTTTAATCGTTGGGTGCCGAGTGATCCATGCCCGGAGGAGACGGTTCAGTTATCGGCAGATACAATTCAGCAGATCAAGGATATCATAGATGATATTGACCTGTATCATATGCGAAGAAATATCGGAAGCCGGGATTTGAAGGACGGAGAATACAAGGAACTGACGTTGTATACGGCGTCGGGCGAGCATGTATCTGGAGGTTTGAATCCATCAAACCGGGAATTCCTGAAGCTATATGATTATGTGGAAGATCAGATTCGGGAGGTGGAATACCGATATCGGACGAAGATCGCCGAGATGCAGAAGAAAGCCATCTCTATGGAACAAAATAAGAATGTGTATATTACGGATTCACAGGAAGAGACAATCGTTGCACAGGACGAGATCAATGATGTTTATGTGACCTGTGGAGCGCAGCATACAAGGTATGAGGAAACGGCTACCGCAGATGCAGAAGAACCAGTCAATTATTATGTAACATTTCTGCTTGCGGATGCAGGGGCGGAAGCGTTGCGGGCGGATACAAAGAGCTGCAACGAGGACAATGCCATGTATTACAAGGTGTATCAGGACAATGCATATGCATTTACGTTCTGTGTACAGGAGCCTGTCATGACAACTGAGATTTATGTATACGAGACAATGGATGCAGAAGAAGCAGTTGCGAAAGCAAAGGAACTACGGGATAGTTTGTATTAAATATAGAAAAAGGTTGGAAGAAAGATGAACAAATTAAAAGCAGTAATTTTGGCAGCAGGAAAAGGAACACGAATGAATTCTGATTTACCGAAAGTCATTCATAAGTGCTTAGGCAGACCGATGGTGCATTATGTGATTCAGGCGTGCAAGGATGCAGGAGCCGGTGAGGTATGCGTGATTGTCGGCTATAAGGGCAGAGAGGTCAAGGATGCGATCTATGATGTCGTAGATTATGTAGAACAGAAAGAACAGCTTGGAACTGGACATGCTGTCAAATGCGCCAAGGATTTTATTGGTACAGAGGGCGATACACTGGTGCTCTGTGGAGACACGCCGTTGATTACTGGAAAGACATTGACAGAACTTGTCGAGAAACATCGCAAGGAAGCAAATGGCGTGACAGTATTGTCTGCAATTCTGGATGATGCAACCGGGTACGGACGTATCATCCGTGATGCAGCAGGCAATTTCGAGAAGATTATCGAGCACAAGGATGCAACCGAAGAGGAGCGGGCATGCAAGGAAGTAAATTCCGGTATGTATATTTTTAATTCCGAGGCACTTTCTGCAAGTCTGGATCTGCTGAGCAATGATAACGCCGCTGGAGAATATTACCTGACGGATACGATTGCACTGATCAAAAAGATCGGTCTCAAAGTATCGGCACTTCCGCTTACCGGAGATGCCTGTGACGAGATCCGCGGTGTGAATACGATCGATCAGCTCGAAGAAGCAGAACAGATCATGTGTCACCGTGAGGACTAGGAGGCAGACGATGAAAATAATCGTAGGACTGGGAAATCCGACGAAGGAATATGCCGGAACAAGGCATAATGTCGGGTTCTCCGTGATATATAATATCAGTGATGCATATAATATTCCGGTTGAGACGAAGAAGCATAAGGCGTTGATCGGAAAGGGTATCATTGAGGGTGAGAAGGTCATTCTTGCCATGCCGCAGACATATATGAATCTGAGTGGCGAGAGTGTGCGGGAACTGATGGACTATTATAAATGTGATCTGTCAGATCTGATCGTCATCTATGATGATATCAGTCTGGATGTCGGCAAGCTTCGCATCCGTGCGAAGGGCAGTGCCGGTGGACACAATGGCATCAAGAATATCATTGCGCAGCTTGGCACACAGGAGTTTACACGAATCAAGATCGGTGTCGGAGAAAAGCCGGCGAAGATGGATTTGGCGGATTATGTGCTGGGGCGGTTCTCGAAAGAGGAACAGCCGATTATTCGGGAGAGCGCTGACCGGGCGAGGGAAGCGGTCTGTGAGATGATCACACACGATGTGGCTTCCGCCATGAACAAGTTTAATTAGGGTAAGAAATAATAGAAAAGAGGATCAGAAAATGAAGGCATTGACACTTGCATTTCAGGATGATCCAAGGTTTGCAGAGTTAAAAAAACACCGGGATGAATCAGGCGGTATCCACCATGTATGGGGGATGGATCGCCGGATCACCCCACTTTTGATGGAGGCACTGTCAGACACGAAACGGTTTCGTCTGATCGTGACCTATGAGGAGCGACGCGCGCGGGAGATCGTCGAGGACTATCGGTTTTACAGCCGTCAGACCTTTTATTATCCGGCGAAGGACGCTCTCTTTTATTCCGCAGATATTCACAGTAACAATACCGTGCAGGAGCGTCTGGAGATTTTCAAGAAGATCGCAGAAGGGCGACCATGTACCGTTGTTACGACCATCGAGGGATTGATGGACAAAATTCCATCCATCTCGCATATCATAGAAAATATATTGACGATCAAGGTCGGAGATACCTTGCAGCTCGATACATTTTCACGGAAGCTCACAACACTTGGATATGAAAAAACTTCAATCGTAGAGACACCGGGGCAGTTTTCGGTCAGAGGAGGAATCATCGACATCTTCTCCCTGACGGAAGAGTGCCCTTATCGTGTTGAGTTGTGGGGAGATGATATCGACAGTATCCGGAGCTTTGACGTGGAAAGTCAGCGTTCGATGGAACGTGTCGAGGAGTTTGTCATCTATCCATCTACGGAGATGGTGCTCGACGATGTGCGGATCAGCAAGGGTATTGCCAAGCTGGAGAAGGAGCATAAGGCACAGGCGAAGCTTTTGAAGGAACAGTTCCACACGGAGCAATACGCACGGCTGAACAAGATGGTGGAGTCGGTATTAGAGGAGTTAAAGGAGTTTAATTCCACGATGGGATTAGACAGTATGGTGGAATATTTCTACGACGACACGGTGTCGTTTTTGGATTATTTCCCAACAGATACAGATATCTTCATTGACGATCCAGAGCGTGTGAACCAGCGTGCCGGTGCGTATGCGATGCAGTTTGGCATGTCGATGGAAGGGCGTCTGGAGGGCGGTTATGTTCTGCCGACACAGGCAAATGTGCTCTATGATGCCAAGACTGTTGTGGCAAGATTAGTGAACCGTACACCAGTGTTGCTTTCAGAACTGTATAAGAAGCAGCCAGCTTGGAAAGAACAGTATGCATTTCAGATCGATGCAAAGGGGCTTGTCAGCTACAACAACAGCTTCGAGGATCTGATGAAGGATATCGAAAAATATAAGAAGAAGGACTATCGGATTCTGATCCTGTCGCCATCCGCGACACGAGGAAAACGTATCGCCAAGAACTTACAGGATAACGATGTCATGGCGTACTTTACTGAGAACCGGGAACAGCCGCTCAAACCGGGCGAGGTGCGCATCAGTGTCGGACGAATGGAGACGGGGTTTGAGATTCCGGAGTGCCATCTGCTTGTGATCGCAGAGGGCGATATATTTACTTCGAAGGAACTGAAAAAACGGAAGAAGCTGCCGAAATATGCTGGCGAGAAGATTGCCGGATTTTCGGATATTTCCGTTGGCGATTATGTCGTACATCAAAATCATGGTGTCGGAATCTACCGTGGTATCGACAAGGTGGAAACCGATGGACGCATGAAAGACTATATCAGTATCGAGTATGCAAAGGGCAGTAAATTGTTCGTGCCTGTTGAGCAGCTCGACCGCATCGGTAAGCTCTCCGGCAAGGATGGCGCGCGTGTCAAGCTGAACAAGCTTGGCGGTCCAGAGTGGGAAAAGGTGCGTACACGTGTCAAGGGACATGTGGAGGATATCGCAAAGGAACTGATCGAGCTGTATGCGATTCGTTCGAGTACGCAGGGCTACAAATATTCGGAGGATACCGTATGGCAGCGGGAGTTTGAAGAGATGTTCCCATATGAGGAGACATTGGATCAGCAGAAAGCCATTGACGATACCAAACACGACATGGAAAGTGGCAAGATCATGGATCGTCTTGTCTGTGGGGATGTAGGATTTGGAAAGACAGAGGTTGCAATCCGCGCTGCGTTTAAGGCAGTGCAGGATAACCGGCAGGTAGCATATCTGGTACCGACGACGATTCTTGCCGAGCAGCATTACAATACATTCTGTGAGCGTATGAAGAACTATCCGGTCAATATCCGCATGCTGTCCCGGTTTTGTACGCCGAAGGAAGTAAAAGAGACGTTGGAACAGATGAAGTCCGGTATGGTTGATATTGTGATCGGTACACACCGGCTGCTTTCCAAGGATATTGTATTTAAAAATCTGGGACTTCTGATCATTGACGAGGAACAGCGGTTCGGCGTCAAGCACAAGGAACAGATCAAGCAGATGAAGAAAAATGTGGATGTGCTGACACTCACGGCAACACCAATTCCGCGAACCTTGCATATGAGTCTGGTCGGTCTGCGCGACATCAGTCTGCTGGAAGAGCCGCCAGTCGACCGGCTGCCGATCCAGACGTATATTATGGAGTACGATCTGGAGTTTGTAAAAGAGGCAATCAACCGGGAGCTTGCGCGAAACGGACAGGTATATTATGTGTATAACCGGGTGGAGACGATCGCGGACATCACGGGACAGCTCCGTCAGGTACTGCCGGATGCAACGATAGAATTTGCACATGGCAAGATGCCGGAGCGGGAGCTTGAAGCGATGATGCGTCGTTTCATCAAGGGTGAGATTGACGTGCTTGTATCGACGACGATCATTGAGACGGGACTGGATATTCCAAATGTCAATACGATCATCATACATGATGCAGACCGGTTCGGTCTGTCACAGCTTTATCAGCTGCGAGGACGTGTCGGACGTTCCAACCGGAGTGCCTACGCATTCCTGCTCTATAAGCGTGATAAGATGATAAAAGAAGTCGCGGAGAAACGTCTGAAAGCAATCCGGGAGTTTACAGATCTTGGCTCAGGGTATAAGATAGCAATGAAGGATCTGGAGATTCGTGGAGCCGGAAATCTGCTTGGACAGGAGCAGTCGGGAAATATTGAGGCAGTCGGTTATGATCTGTATTGCCAGATGTTGAACGATGCAATCCGGCGGCTGTCTGGTGAGACGGTGCGTGAGGAGTTCGTGACAAACGTAGAACTTCCGCTCAATGCCTATATTCCAGACAGTTATGTGAAGAATGAATATGTGAAGCTGGATTTGTATAAGAGAATCTCAAAATGTGCGAACCGCGAGGATAATGATGCCATCTTAGAGGAGGTACGCGACCGGTTTGGAGAACCGCCAAAGCCGTTTTTCCGCTTGCTTGATGTGGCGTATCTGAAAGCAATTGCACATGAGGTTTATATTACGGATATCAAATATGTAGGCGATGAGGTGCGATTTTACATGCTGCCGCAGGCACCTGTGCAGGCGGAGCGGGTCAATCCGTTATTGAAACGGTATAAGAACACATTGCGGCTTACCGCGGGCAAGCAGACATATTTCCGTATCCGTATGTCGAAGCTGATCGAGGAAGAGATGGTATCTTCCTGCGAGAAGGTAATTGAGGATATCCGCACATTGTATAATACGGAGGATGTGAACCATGAAGCATAATAGACGTTGTCGAAAACTAATTGCAATATTGTTGTGTATCTGCCTGATGGTACCGATGATTTCCGGCTGTGGAGAGAAAAAGGAAGAAGATACAAAGCAGACAAGCAGCGGAACACTGGTGTTTCAGTATGGAAATAATCTGGTAACAAAAGGCGAGGTATATATCTATATAGAAACCGTGCGGGAGCGGTACGAAATGCAGTATGGCAGTGATGTCTGGCAGACGGTGCTTCCGGATGGTGGTGCGGGAACTTCTATGGAGAACCTGACACGGGAGGAAGTTGTAAATGAGATTGTCCGCGTCAAGACGTTGTGTGCGCATGCAGAGGAGCTTGGAATCACACTGGGCGATGACGAGTTGGCAGAGCTAAATCAGAAGGCAGATGATTTCTGCGAGGGACTGACAGATGAACAGTTGCAGAACATGGAAATCACAAAGGAAAAAGCCGAGAAAGTGATGCAGGAAAATGCAATCGCATCGAAGGTGGAGGCGAAGATCTTAGATGACCGGAAGATTGAGATCTCCGATGAAGAGGCGCGGATGACGACTTTCTATGATATGTATTTTGCATGTTATAGTATGGATGAAAATGGCGTGATAACCCCATACACGGATGATCAGAAGAAACAGCAATATGAAAATGCGCTACAGGCGTGCAGCACACTTGCGACGGCAGACTTGAAGGACAACACAGGTGCAGCAATTGAGAAGCTGGCAGAGTACTACCAGCTGGATCAGGCGCAGACGCAGACGATGAGTCCATCGCAGATTCTGGAGACATACGGACAGGATGTGTATGATTTGCTCTACAGCATGGAGAATGGACAGTACAGCACGGTTGTGGAGACTCAGTATGGTTATCATGTATTCCAGATGATTGCTCTGACTGATCAGACGAAGACGAATGAGCAGAAGATCGTGCTTTACAATCAGCAGGTACAGGAAGCTTTATCGGATACGCTTACGAAGTGGCAGGCACAGATCGATCCGATATTCAAGTACCCGGACAGTGTAGATATGGATGTGTATGATACGATCGTAAATGATACAGTTGGGACAAAATAAAAATGCATAGGGGATGCATACTTGGGGAGACAAAGTAAGACAGGCATAACGAAAAGTGTAAAAAAATGCTTTTCGTTGTGCTTTTTTTGAACAAGAGTATTTGTGGAAAATGAATGGTGGGGAGTTTGTCGTAGCATGAATAGAAACGTAAAAGTTAAAAAAATACTTGACAAAACTGTACTACTGTATTATTGTACTATTCAGATAATACAATGATACAAAAAAGGAGGAACAAAGATTGGCGTGGAAGTTCAACAATGAATCTCCGATCTACCTGCAGATTGTGGAAATCATCAAGACGCAGATCGCGCAGGGCGTCTTAAAGCCGGGTGACCAGGTGCCGGCGGTGCGAGAGCTTGCAGTGACCGCGGGTGTGAATCCGAATACGATGCAGAAAGCACTGGCAGAGCTAGAGCGCGAGGGCGTGCTGTATTCCCAACGGACAGCCGGACGATTTGTAGCAGACAGAGTGGCAGGAGGTGGAAGCTTGAGAGAGGAATTGAGTAAAAAGCATATACAGACCTATGTGGATAATATGCGGAGCCTTGGATATGCGGACAGCGAAATATGTGCAGCGCTTGAAACATTCCTAAAAGAATCAACTGTGAAAGCACAATAAGCAATCAGAACCATAAATCAGGAGGAAAGGAAACTATGAGTAATTTAGTAGAAATCTCCGGTGTGAAGAAAGGATATGGGATCTCAAAAACTGTATTTGAGAACCTGAACCTGGCATTGCCGGAAGGAAAGATTATCGGTCTGCTGGGACCGAATGGAAGTGGTAAGACGACACTCATCAAGATGCTGGTTGGTCTGCTGCAGCCAGAGAAAGGAAGTATCCGCATCTGTGGACATGAGGTCGGGCCGGAATCAAAGGCGGTTGTTTCATATCTGCCGGAGCGGACGTATTTCAACGAGTACTTAAAGATCCGTCAGCTTGTCAATATGTTCAAGGACTTCTATGCGGATTTCGATGAGACGCGGGCGTATGACATGATGAAGCTCTTAAATATCGACCCGGATATGACCTTGAAGAAGCTGTCGAAAGGTAACAAAGAGAAGGTACAGTTAATCATGGTGATGAGCCGCCGGGCAAGGCTGTATGTCTTAGATGAGCCGATCGCGGGTGTCGATCCGGCTGCCAGAGACTATATCATGCAGACGATTCTTACAAACTACGATGAGAAAGCGACGATCCTGCTGTCCACACATCTGATCTCAGATATTGAGAACATATTGGATGAAGTCATCTTCATCAAGGAGGGCGAGATTATCTGTCAGAAGGATGCGGATGCATTGCGGGCAGAAAAAGGACAGTCAATCGATGAGATATTCAGGGAGGTATTTCGATGCTAGGAAAATGTATAAAAAATGAATTTGTAAACCGTTCCGGATTAGTCGGAATGATATCTGCCGGTGTGATGCTTTTTGCGGTTATCGTGCTCGGGCTGGATAAATTATATAACGTGGTTGGTACGACTGCATTTGCCGTATTTGTAAAGCTTGTAGATGTGATGTTTGCTCTGGCAATGTTTGCCGTGATTGTGATGGTCGTACTGCTTCCATGCCTTGATTTCCGGAATCGCTTCTTCAAGGATCAGGGGTATCTTACCCATACCCTGCCGGTAAAGACATCCACACTCATCGGCGCGAGACTTATCTGTGATCTGGTGATGATTGCCTGGATGGTTGCTGTTTATGGGCTTGCTGTCTGCGTCGCAACAGGGAATTTCGAGGTGTTCAGTGATTTCGTAGGGTTCGTACAGCAATTCCTTTCGATGTCCGGGATGATAGTGGATCGGAGTCTGATTGTGTTGGATGGCGTATTGGCACTTCTTATGATGTGGCTCGGTGTGATGTGCAATATCTGGACGATCAACGCCGCCTATGCATTTGGCCATGCATTCACAAAGGGGAAACGCATATGGTCAGTTGTGTTTTTTGCTCTGATCCAGATGATATACGGCATACTTGTTGTTGTGTTTAGTGAGATTCTGTCAAAGCAGGATATTGACTTATTTCTGGAGCAGATCTCATCGACGGCAAAGCAGTATCTGGTTGTGCTTATGACGGTTACGATCATAGAGGTTGTCGGAATTGCAGTGCTGGCTGTGGCTACGACACTTACCTGCAAGCATAAACTGAATCTGGAGTAAAAGAAAGCCGTCCCTCTCTTTTAGTGAAATCCCTCGGAATTTTCATATTCCGGGGGATTTTTGTAAATTAGTGGTAGACAGCTGACACATCATGACATATAATTGGTGCGGGGACAAATGAAAAAAGCACCAAGTATATCGTAGGGGGGATAAATGATGGTGAAATATACGAAACATGCGAAGAAAAATGTCGTGATAAGATTGATTCCGCCCGTGGCGGGAGTTTTATTACTGGCATTTATTTTTTTGCTCACAACTTATATGGCGAAGCAGACGGTCAGTGGCGTGGCAGATGAGACGCTGCTATATGCACGTCAGACCTGTGAACGGTACGACAATTATGTGAGTGATGATAAGACGAAGGATCTGATCAATCTGCAGGAAAAGGCAATCTCGATTGCAATGTATGAGCAGTATGGGGTAACAATTCACAAGGACATTTTGGATGCGTATGTGGTGGATGAGAATCTTACCGGGGTTGTCGTGACAGACAAAGCGGGGAATTGCGTTCTTTCCAGTGGAGAAGATGCACAGATCCTATTTGAGAAGGAACTGAAGAATGATTCTGTATCGCAGATTCTGGAGCATCCGGAAAAATCTTATATGGAGCGGCTGCAGATAGGAGAAAAGGCATATGATTTTGCAGTCGTCGCAAGAGAGGGTGTGACCGGATTGATCCTCTGTTATCATGAGGTGGAACTCCGCCCAATGGGCGTGAATGAAATCTCCCTTGATACAATGCTTTCCGGACATCAGTTTAAGATGGATGGTATGGTAGTTATCACGAATGGTGAAATCGTGTTGAATACAAATGAGAACCATGTGCAGGGGCAATCCGTGGTTGGATGTCCGATTGACATCACAGATGATACGGTATGGAGGGAAGGCAGGATTACAAAATTAAAATATAACGGGAAACGTTGGTACGGAAGGCAGATGCGATATAAGCAGTATAGATTGTATGTGGTATATCCTTCGAGTCAGGTGTTTGCAACACGAACGACGATTCTGGCGTTTAGTACAGCCGTTTATATCTTTTTCCTGCTGGTTCTTACGTTTTTGCGAAACCGGTCGGCACAGAATACGATGCGGGAGATGCAGAAACAGTTTCGGATTATCAATGCGGTCGGAAGTATTTATAAACTGAATCTTCTGATCCACCTGGATACGGGAGAGTGGGAAGCCATCAAAATGCCAGGCGAAGTCGGCGCGGTGCTGCAGAAACAGGCAACTGCAAAAGTTATGCTGGAAAGCTACGTTCAGAATTTCGTGGGACAGGCGTATAGGGGCGCTTATCAAAAGTTTGTCAATCTGTCAGACCTGGATGAGCGTCTGAAGGGAGAATCCTATATTACATTTGTCTCAGAGAATGATTTTGGAATTTGTTCCTGTTCGATTTTGACACCACAATGCTGGGATGCAAAGGGACATGTGACCTCGGTTGTGTTTGCTGTGCGGGATGTGACAGCAGATATTCAGAAAATGAAACAGAAACAAATGGGTGCACTTGCTTAGTGCACCCATTTGTTTTGAAATAGTATCTTATCGTCCCGTGGAACCAAAACCACCGACACCGCGTTCGGTTTCTTCTAATTCGTCAACCACTGCGAAATCACCAACGATATATGGTGTGATGACAAGCTGTGCGATACGCTCCTTTGGCTCAATCGTCTGTGGCTCGTTGCTGTGATTGTGTAGAGCAACCATGAACTCACCGCGGTAATCGGAATCGACAACACCGACTTTGTTTGCAGGAGCCAGATGACGTTTGGCAGCCAGTCCGCTTCTGGCATAGACAAGTCCGGCATAACCTTCTGGAATCTCCATGGCAAGTCCGGTATGAACCATCACCGTCTCATGTGGTGCAATCGTAAGTGGTGCATCGATACATGCGTACAAATCGGCACCGGCAGCGTTGGTAGAACCGTAGGTTGGCAGTACTGCGTTTTCGTGTAATTTCTTAACATTTACCTGCATATGGGTAATCATTTGTAAAATTCCTCCTCCAGACAAACTTTGTTTTCTGCAAGCGAACGCTTGACGTTGATGATTCTCTGGTTGGAGGAGCCGCGGAAGCGGAGGGACAAATCTTTCTTATCCATTTCGAATTCCCCGTCGACCAGTATATCGATGTAGCGGAGCAATTCGCGTGTCTCCGACCACATCACCATCATTTTTTCCTGTATATCTTTTTCAAAATCATAGCCTGTGTAGCACCACACATCTTTCTGTGGGTACAGAGACTTAAACCGTCGAAGCAAAGGCAGCAGTCCCTGCTGGTTGACATATTCGAAAGGTTCCCCGCCGAGTAGTGACAGTCCTTTGATATAGTCTGGTTTCAGATAATCCAAGATCTGCTCGATCTCCGCTTCTGTAAATGGTTTTCCGTAGTTGAAATCCCATGTTTCTTCGTTAAAACAGCCCTTGCAGTGATGGGAACAGCCGGACACGAACAGGGAAACCCGCACGCCGAGTCCGTTTGCCACATCAATGCGCTTGATATCCGCATAATTCATATCTATTTTCTAACCTCGACTTTACAGATGTAATACACGTGCTTTGATCTCTTTCGTCTTGCCGACATTCCAGAAATTCTCGCCGAGGTAGCCGCAGGTACGACGTGTCACATTCATCTTGGAGTGATCCTTGTTGCCGCACTGTGGACATTCCCATTCATTGTCATCATTGATCATGATTTCTCCATCGTAATCACAGACATGGCAGTAATCGGATTTCGTGTTGAACTCTGCATACTGAATGTTGTCGTAGATGAAACGCACGATCTCTTCGAGTGCCTCTAAGTTGTGGCGCATGTTTGGAATCTCCACATAAGAGATCGCACCACCAGAGGAAATGGTCTGGAACTGGCTTTCAAAACGGAACTTGCTGAATGCGTCGATCTTCTCGCGGACATCCACATGATAAGAGTTCGTATAATAGCCCTTGTCTGTGACGTCTTCGATCGTGCCGAAACGCTCCTGGTCGATTCTTGCGAAACGATAGCAGAGGCTTTCTGCCGGTGTGCCATACAGACCGAAACCAAGACCGGTTTCTTCCTTCCATGTATCACAAGCCTTGCGCAGACGGTTCATAACACGAAGGGCAAATTCCTCACCTTCCGGTTCGGTGTGGCTCTTGCCAGTCATAAGCTTTGTTACCTCGTACAGGCCGATATAACCAAGGGAGATTGTAGAGTATCCATCCTTCAATAATGGATCAATCTTTTCACCTTTTTTCAGACGGGCAATCGCACCGTACTGCCAGTGTACCGGACTGACATCCGAGGTAACACCAAGCAGTGCATTATGTCTGCACATCAAAGCTTCGTAGCACAGATCCAGACGCTCGTCGAGCATGCTCCAGAACTTTTCTTCATTGCCCTTTGCCAGAATACCAATCTGTGGAAGGTTCAGGGATACAACACCCTGGTTGAAACGTCCTTCCCATTTATAATTTCCGTTCTCATCCTTCCATGGAGAGAGGAACGAACGGCATCCCATACAGGAGAATACATTGCCTTCGTAGTTTTCACGCATCTTTTTCGCAGAGATGTAATCTGGATAGAGGCGCTTGGCTGAACATTTGACCGCCAGTTTCGTAATATAGTCATATTTTCCGCCCTTTAAGCAGTTGTGCTCATCCAATACATAAATAAGCTTCGGGAATGCAGGTGTCACATACACACCCTTCTCGTTTTTGATGCCCTCGAGACGTTGACGGAGAATCTCCTCCACGATGATTGCATTTTCCTCGATATACTCGTCGTTTGGATCGAGATTTAGGAACAATGTCACGAATGGAGACTGTCCATTGGTTGTCATCAATGTATTGATCTGGTACTGGATTGTCTGGACACCGGAACGAAGCTCGTCCTGCAGGCGGTCCTGTGCCATCTGCTCCAGGATTGCATCGTCAATCTTATCTCCGAATTCCTCAACCAGTTTGTTTTTATATTTGTTGTAGCTCTTGCGCAGATATTTGCCGAGATGACGGATATCTACAGACTGTCCGCCGTACTGGCTGCTGGCAACCGAGGAAATAATCTGTGTCATAACCGTACAGGCTACCTGAAAGCTCTTTGGACTCTCAATCAATTTTCCGTTCATTACAGTTCCATTATCAAGCATATCGCCGATATTGATCAGACAGCAGTTGAAGATCGGCTGTAAGAAATAATCCGCATCGTGGAAATGCAGTACACCCTCATCATGTGCCTTAGAAATCTTCTCTGGCAGCAGTACACGACGTGTCAGATCCTTGGATACCTCACCGGCGATCAGGTCACGCTGGGTAGAGGCAACCGTTGCGTTCTTGTTTGAATTTTCTTCCATAACATCTTTGTTACGGTTTTTAATCAGACTTAAAATGGAATCGTCCGTTGTATTTGCCTTACGGACAAGCTCACGGGTATAACGGTAAATAATGTAAGTCTTGGCAAGTACAAACTTGCCGTCCGCCATCAGCTTCTGCTCGATGATATCCTGGATATCCTCCACCAGCATACGTGGGCGGTTCTTGCTTTCGATCCCCTGAACAATCTCCTCAATTTTTTCATCGGTTACTTTTTCACCTGGTTCAACCTCAGCATTTGCCTTTTTGATGGCAGTGATGATCTTGCTGCGGTCATAGGTCACTGTATGACCATCTCGTTTGATAACTTTCATAAACCCTCTCCTAAAACTATCTGTCAGTGTATTTCTTTGGTATCCAAATAAAAAACGTGAATACGGTTTTACATTATATCATCTGACTTGTGGTTTGTAAACATGAAAACACTAAATCTAGTATGAAAAAAATGCACAAAAACTAGATGTTGCGATTTTTTGAACTCCTAAAATGCCGAAAAACCGCGTATTCAAGCCATTTTTGTGCCTTATACATGCCGAAAAAAATGTGTATGCCCTGTGATTTCTTTGTGAAATATGAAAATTGCCTTTTCATTTTCCTTAAAATATGGTATAAATGCTAGGGATTTAAGTTTTAAATCTTATATTTTTAGGTAGAATCAGAAGGGATATGTATTATGAAGAAGTTTAAAACACTTGGGTATGTACTGAGTCTTGCACTTGGGATGACAATGCTTACCGGATGTGGAAAGAAGGTAGACGGCGTCGACCAGCAGAGCATGATTGACAAATATGCAGCGTATTGTGACCTGCCAGACTATAAGGGACTGGAATATGAAGAGACAAAATCGACCGTGACAGATGCGGATGTAAAAACAAAGATTGATTCCCTGTTGCAACAGTATGCAACGAAGACACAGGTAAAGGAAGGAACCGTCAAGGAAGGCGATAATGTCAATATTGATTTCGTTGGCAGTATCGATGGCGAGGAATTCGAAGGTGGTAATTCAAATGGTGCCGGTTATGATCTGACACTTGGCAGCGGTGCTATGATTCCGGGCTTTGAGGATGGTATCATAGGACATAAGGTTGGTGAGACGTTCAACATCAAGGCAACGTTCCCGGAGAATTATGGTAAGGATGAGCTGAACGGAAAGGAAGCAGATTTTAAGATTACGATCAACTACATTACAGAGACACAGCTTCCGGAGTACAACGATGCATTTGTTGCTTCTTATACAGATGCAACAACAATTCTGGAATATGAGGATTCCGTCAGAAAAGATCTGGTTGAGCAGTATGACAAGTCGGATAAGAGTGCCAATGAGAGCGCAGTTATGCAGGTGCTTGTAGAGAAGACAACATACAATGAGTATCCTGAGAAGGAAATGCAGGATCTGATCGACAAGAGTATTTCCCAGCAGGAGCAGGCAGCTTCCCAGTATGGTTATTCGCTGGGTGATTATGTAACAGCCAGATATGGCTTCCAGAGCGAGTCAGATTTCCGTGAGTATGTACAGGGACTGGCTGAAGATTATATGAAGGAAAAGATTGCGGTATGTGCAGTTGCAAAGGATGCCGGAATCACCGTTGATAAGGCAGAGGTCGATGACTATAAGAAGACAATCATGGATTATTATGGTTACGATGATGAGTCCAGCCTTGAAGAGAATTATACTTCTGAGGATCTTGTTTATTATGCATTGGCGCAGAAGGTCGTTGATTACCTGTTAGAGAATGGCAAGGGTGTACAGGCAACCGCCAGTGATGCAACCGTAGAGACACCGGCAGCAACTGGCAGTGATGCCTCTGCAACGGACGCAGAATAATTAAAAATGAAAAAGCGTTTCGATTTTATCAATTTTCCTGTTGACATTTGCGGATAGAAATGATATGATACGAAACGCAGTACGCGGAAGTGGCGGAATTGGCAGACGCGCAGGCTTCAGGTGCCTGTGGTAGCAATACCGTGTGGGTTCAAGTCCCATCTTCCGCATCAAAAGGGATAGGCAATCGCCTATCCCTTTTTTGATGCGGAAGATGGCTGCAGAAGAGGTATAGAAAACAGCTTGCCCATATAGGATAAGTTTGGTAAAATAGTAAGTACTATGGGAAAAACGATATCTTCAAAATTTCACAGGATGCGTGCGGAAGATCTGAAGCGACAGGTGGAACTCAGTAAAAGAAAAGCCGAATTTAAAATTCCACCATTTGTTGTGAAGCAGTTTGACATTGACGAGTTGCACGAAGAGGGACGGTTATGCTATCGGCTCGTGCCCAAACAGGGATTTAATGGGACTTACATTATGTATCTGTATTCCAGTAAGCTGTGTTTCCGGATGAACCCTGCAGAATGGATGTTCCTTGCGAAGACAGCACTTGCGTGTCATGCGGGAATTTTCCTGCCGATGTATCCGCTTGCACCGGAGCATTGTTGCCGGGAAGTTTTTCAGATGCTGGAACCGGCGTATGCGAACTGTACGAAAGGACAGGACGTGGAACGCGTGGTGCTTATGGGCTGTGGCGCTGGCGGTGGTCTGGCATTGTCGCTTGCGATGGCGGCATGGCGGGAAGGCTTGCGCAAACCGGATCAGTTGTATCTGCTGTCGCCGATGATGGATACCGAGTTTTTTGATAAGAGCTTAGAGCAGGAACTGATCGAGAATTCCAAGCAGGCAAAGTGGACATTTTATAATGAGCATGTCAAAGAGTTCCTGAACTCCTATTGGGTGCGTGATTATGCGGTAAAGACGGAGTATACCAGTCCATACTATGGAGACATGACCGATATCTGTGACGATGTTGTGCTGTTTTCCGGGGTGCAGGATTTGTATCACTGCTATGCGCGGGAGTTTTATAAGAAAGCGAAGAAGGCTGGCGTGAATATCCGGTTCTTTGAATTTGAAGATGAAGCGGAAGATTTCATGATCTACGATAAGACAAAGGAGTACAAGAAAGCACAGGGCTTTTTGATCGACTGTATCAACGGAACATTTGATACGTCGCTGCGTGCGATCTATCCTTTGAAAATGATGTCAGACTGGTCTAAGAAATATCCAGAATATTTCAAGGATGACTGGGCGTCTAGGTTTATATATGACCACAAATTTGATTTTACCAGACTGAATCCACATATCAGTGAATACCAGAATATCCGCATGGCAGCGGATGCGAGTGCCTGCGATACGCTGGTGCGCCGGTTTACGGAGGAATTCCCTTGTGGAACGGTTGTACATATGGCATGCCGGCTGGACAATATGTTTGGCAGAGTAGATAATGGAAGAATTCAGTGGTATAGCGTAGATTCTCATAATATCATGTCAGTCCGGCGGGCGATGTATGGCGTGCGCGAGCGGGAGAAGACGATTGGACGGCGCCTGATGGATTTTTCGTGGTTAGACGAGATCCGGTGTAAACAGAATCAGGGTGTCATGTTCGTGTGTGACGATGGATTTTCATACTTGAATAAGAATGAGGTGCGCGACCTGATTGCGAAGATACGGGCGTTGTTCCCAGGTTCCCATCTGGTATTCACTGCATCATCCACATTGGCGAATGCGACGGCGAACACATGGAAACATAGTCAGACCGTACAAAAACGGAAAAAACGGAGGTTTTCAGTAAACAATGCTGCGCAGATGTTTGGTGCATGGCGGCCAGATTACCGCATTATCGACGAACAGCCGATTTTTCGATATCTGGAGATACCAAAGAAGCTGGGCTGGGTTACAAAATTAATGTGCCGTTACAATCTGATTGGTTATAACCACAGAATCATACATGTCAAGCTTGGCAGTGAAGAATATAAGATCAATTACAAATATTAAGGCTGTCCGTGCAGAAACCGGACAGCCTTTTTCTTTTTGAAACGGAACATATAGTATGGATGAATTGGGAAAGGAGAAGGAATGTTAGAGGCAGAAAATCTGGTAAAACAGTTTGAAAAGAATGAGAAGAAGCATAAGAAGGTATTATTTTCAGCGGTCGATCATGTAAGTCTGCACATAAAGGAGGGCGAGATCGTCGGGGTATTAGGTCCAAATGGTGCAGGAAAGACGACGCTGCTGCGGATGCTTGGCTGTCTGATGCAGCCGACGGAGGGTGTAGTCCGATATACCGATGGCGACCGGATTATCACTGATCAGACAGAGATCAAACGGCAGATTGGCTATCTGTCGGGCAATACGAAGCTGTATGGCAGACTTTCCACGCGGGAGCTGCTGACGATTGCCGGGAACATCTACGGATTGCCGGAGAATGTGATTCAGGCGCGGATTGAAGAGATTGCACAGATTTTGTCGCTGGAGGATTTTATCGACAACCGGATCGAGAAGCTGTCTACCGGACAGACACAGCGGGCTTCTATTTCCCGGTGCCTGATCCACAGTCCGAAACTCTATATTTTTGATGAGCCAACTCTGGGACTCGATATTGTGAGCAGCAGTGCGATTGTTGATTTCATGCGGGCGGAGAAGGAGCGCGGAAAGGCAGTGCTTTATTCCACACATTACATGGAGGAAGCGGAACTTCTGTGTGACCGGATTTTGATGCTGGCGCATGGACGTGTAATTGCAGAGGGGACTCTGCCGGAGATCTATGCACAGACAGAAACAACGAATCTACGGGATGCATTTAAAAAGCTGATACCTGCAGGAAAGGAGGAAATGTCATGAATTTCAAGGTGATCAAACAACTGTATAAGAAAGAAATATTAGACGTCCTCCGGGATAAAAAGACGATCATTATGATGGTGATCGTGCCACTTTTGATCTATCCGCTGATGTTTGTTGGCGGTATGGTCATGATGTCAAAAGTGACAACACAGATGGATACACAGACATATGAAATTGCGGTTGATTTTATGGATACGAATCCGGAGCTCGTCGAGATGTTTCTGCATCCGGATGATGACACGCTGCATTTCAAGCTGTGTGATCTGAATGTCATGGATGCAGATATTTCGATGATCCTGCGGGGAGAAAAGATCAATGCGATCGTATATGAAAATGAAGATGGAACTGGATATAATATCGCGTATCTGTCCTCGGTTACGAATTCCAGCTATGCGGAACAGAAGGTGAGACAGGTGCTCTCAGCGTATTCGGATTCCCTGACGAATCAGAGTCTGGAGGCGGCAGGATTAGACCCGGATACGGTGTTACATCCATTTGAGGTAGAGGACGACGACCGCGCGAGTACTGAGGAGACGACCGGAAGTCTGCTCGGTGTGATCGTGCCATTTATGCTTGTTGTGAGTCTTCTGATGGGAACGATGTACCCGGCGATCGACACGACAGCCGGAGAGCGGGAGCGCGGAACGCTTGAGACGATATTGACGCTGCCGGTCACGAATCAGGAACTGATCTTCAGTAAATTCCTGACCGTTGGAACGATTGGCGTAGCATCTGCTTTGTTAAATGTCCTTTCGATGGGCGGAATTGGTGTATATCTGTACAAACTGGCGGCGCAGACGACCAGTATGGTTTCGAAAATACAGGTGTCAAAATTCGTTCCGGCAATCTTAGTCTGCTGCCTGTGTATTCTTGCTTTTGCAGTTTTGATCAGTGCGCTTTCCATGTGTTTCTGCGTATTTGCAAAGACCTACAAGGAGGCAAATAATTATATTACGCCGCTTATGCTGCTTGTGATGTTTGCATCATTTATTGGGTTTATGCCAAATGTCACACTTACCCGGAATATGGCACTTGTTCCGGTTGCCAATATCTGTCTGCTGATCCGGGATCTGCTGGCGTTTAAGTTCAGTTTTTCATCGATTACGATTGTGCTGTTCAGCAATGTAGCATACGGAATTATTGCAGTGCTTGTGCTTGGAAAGCTCTACAACAGTGAAGCGATTTTGTTTGGCGATGGAACTGGAAATGTGCAGATCTTTGAACGCCGAAGAAATATGATCAAGGGTGGTGTCCCATCGGTTGGAGATGCCTGTCTGGTACTGCCGGTCGTGCTTGTGCTGATGATTTATGCCGGCGGTTTTGCCAGTGCGAAGAGTATGCTTGTTGGATTGCTTGTCACACAGGGCATTGTCGGTGGGGTTCCGCTTCTGACGGCGTGGTATACAAAGAAGGATATGCGAAAGACATTTCGCATCCGGCTTTGTCGTCCGGGATTTCTGTTTGGCGGACTTGTGCTGATGATGGGAACAATTCTGGTAGGTATGCTCCTGACAAGTATCACAAGCATGTTGTTTCCGGAGAGCGCGGAGAGTATGACAGGATCTATGGAAGCGATCTATTCATATGGATATGGAGTCTGTCTGCTGCTAATTGCTCTGCTTCCGGCGGTGTGCGAGGAGCTTTTGTTCCGGGGATTTCTGCTATCTTCGCTGGAGCATACGATGAAGAAACGGGCGGCAATCCTGACGGCTGCGATCGTGTTCGGACTGTATCATATGAATCTGGTGCAGACACCGACGACAGCACTGATTGGTATGGCACTCTGCTATGTGGCAGTACAGTCGGAGAGTTTGCTTCCAGGTATGCTCATGCATTTTTTCAACAATGCATTGTCCGTGACAGCTGGATTTTATCCGAAACAGATTGCGCGTATCCTGCCGATTTTTTCAGAGAATGGTGTGCCGGCTCTGGTGTTGATTGTCGGCGGAGTCGGGTTGTGTGTGCTCGGCGTATATATAATAAAACGCTCGAAAAATAAGGCGTTTCCGGTTGAGTCAGATGCCCGTTTGTGATATGATAGGAAGTAGGTTAAGAAAGGTTCACCAATGAGTATGGAACAGCAGAAAAAAAGAGATTATGAGATATACTGGCCACATGTGATACTGGTTGGCGCCATTGCACTCGTGCTTGTCCTGATCGGTGTAGTCATAGGTGTCAATATCGGAAAAAGCAAGAAATATAAGCCGGTTCCTGTGACGGGACAAGGGTATACATGGACATTGCAGCCGGGCGCAGAAGCGCAGATGATCTACACGAACTTTTGGCAGTTTGCGAAAGCCAGTTATGTGTTGGTTGGCGATATTCCGAATTGTGAATTTTATAAGATTGTAAAGGAAGTGCCGCGCAACGATTTCCAGACAGATAATTTCTACATGGAGGACGGCGACAACACGATCATGGCATACCATGCCGGAGATGGCAGCCGGCTGTCTGAACTTGCTGTGGATGTGTCTTCCTATCAGGCAGAACTGGATTGGGATGCGTTGAAGCAGGCAGGCGTTACAATCGCATTTATCCGGGTTGGATACCGGGGCTATGGCTCGGAAGGCAAACTGGTGGCAGATGAGATGTTTCAGACGCATATAGAGGGCGCCAAAGCAGCCGGAATCAAGGTAGGAATTTATTTTTACAGCCAGGCGATCAGCTACGAGGAAGGTGTGGAGGAAGCACAGTTTGCGCTGAATCTGGCATCTGCATATACGCTCGATATGCCGGTTGTGATTGATACAGAGGAGGTCTATGCGGACGGAGCGAGAACCGCTGACCTCTCTAATGATGCACGGACGGATGGCGTTGTCGGATTCTGCGAGACCGTGAAGAGCGCAGGCTACACACCGATGATTTATTCGAACCGGAACTGGTTTGTACAGAAGCTGGATATGACAAGACTGGGAGATTATAAGCTGTGGCTGGCACATTATGCGAATCAGCCGGATTTCCCATATCTGTATTCTGGCTGGCAGTATACAGGAACTGGCACGATCGCAGGAATCGGACAGGAACTGGATTTGAATGTATGGATGGAAGGTAGTGTTTATTAGGAACGGGGAGTGCCTATGTTGAATTGGGATCTGGCATATGATTATGCGGCGATTTATCTGTTGCTTATTATAATCATATGGTATTTTCATGAAAAAAGAATACCGCTTGCGAGTCACCGGACATTTTTAGTGGCACTTGCCGCAGTCTTTGTCTCAACGGGACTGGAGATTGTCAGCACGAAGCTGGCACAAATGTCCGGCACGGAAGGAAATGCTGGATTCTGGGTGACAAGCACCTTGCAGCATCTGGCGCTGAATGCGATTCCACTGCTGTTTGCATACTACGTGCTGCAGATCGTACATATCAATGCAAAGCAGATGCTGCATGCCAAATGGATGCTGGCATTGTGTGGCGTGGTTGATGTGGCTGCACTGGTGACGAATCCATATACCCATTGGGTATACGAGGCGGAAGGCTGGCAGTATACCTATGACTATGGAGTGCTGGTGCTGATCACGGTTGCGATAGCTGCAATTGTGGCAAGCTCGGTCGTGGCATTGCACCGGGTGAATCATACATTGTTTGCCAAGGCAATGGTTGTACTGTTTCATATGCTGCTTGTTGTGTTAGCGGTCTTTTTGCAGTTAAAAACACATGTATTGCTGTTGAATTTTGTGACAGCAACGGTCTGTCTGACGATTTATTATTATCTGCAGAATCCAAATGCGGTCATTGATACGGTGACAAAGCAGTTTAACCGGCGTTTTTTTGGCGAATATCTGCACACCTTTTTTATTAACGAAAAACCATTTGGAATCGTAGTCGTTGCGATGGATGATTTCAAGTTTATCAATAAGACCTATGGCGTTGAAAATGGAGATAATCTGCTTCGGCAGATCGGCGCTTTCATGGAGACGCTTCCATTTGCCAAGACGGTGTTCCGCCTGGGCGCAGACCAGTTCTGTATCGTGTTATACAAGGATCTGGATCAGATTGACGCGGTGGCACAGACGGTACATGAGCGGTTTCGCCATCCGTGGTACAGTGAGAATCAGGCAGGCATTATGATGTCTGCATCCATCTGTTGTGTGAATTGTCCGACAGATGCGTCTGCATATGGACAGCTGGTCGAGGTTATGGATTACTCTATGTCAATGGCGAAGCGGTTGCAGAAGGGTAGAATCACGTATGCAAAGGATTACGATTTAGGCAAGATCAAACAGGACAAAGCGTTTGAAAAGGCGGTCAAGCAGGCACTCGACCGGGATGAGCTGATGGTATATTATCAGCCGATCTTCTCGGTGGAGAAGGGCGTTTATAACTCCGCTGAAGCACTGGTACGCTTGCATGATGAAGAACTTGGCTGGATATCACCGGAGGATTTCATCCCGATCGCGGAGCGGAACGGTATGATTATTGAGATGGGAGAAGTGATTCTGGATAAGGTGTGCCGGTTTATTCATGATTTCAAGCTGGCGCAGACGACGGTAGAGTACATCGAGGTCAATATCAGTCCGGTGCAGCTGATGCAGCAGCATTTTTCAGACCGGGTAAAACAGATCATGGAAAAATACGATGTGCGTCCGAATCAGATTAACATTGAGATTACGGAGACTGCGACCATCAGTATGGCGGATACGGTCAATGCAAATATCATGGATCTCGTACAGTATGGAATTAAATTCTCTCTGGATGATTACGGCTCTGGCTATGCGAATATTGATTATATCAACCATATGCCATTTTCAATCATCAAACTGGATAAGTATATTATCTGGGATGCATTTAAGAGCACGAAAGCTGGAATTACGTTGAAGCATACGATCGGTATGCTGAATGAATTAGAGTTACATATTGTGGCAGAGGGCGTGGAGACCGCGGAGATGCGCGATCACCTTGCCGACATTGGCTGCCATTTTATGCAGGGGTGGTATTACAGTAAGGCTGTATCCGATCAGGATTTCATCCGTTTGATCGAGATGAAGTAGCTTACATGTTCCACAGACCATAAGCTGGGATATTCAGGGTGTCTCCATCGAGAGACACCTGATTGAAGCTTACTTTCACTGCAATGTTTGTATTTGAATTTTTACTTCGGAATGTCTTAATATTCTGTGCCTTTGAATTCGGGACGAAACGGATATCGACCGGAACCGGGGCATCTTCTCCTTCATAGACAAACGGAACGCGCGCGGTTGCGCCGGATACCCAATAGTACAGATACGGAATCTTGGAGCTTAACTCCTGGAAGATAAACTGCTCTGCAATCGCACCACATTTTTCTGCCAGGATATCGTTCACATCAATCTCCTCGTTCATAGGAAGTCCATAAGCAGCACGGAGCAGGCCATGATCGATGAAGAACAGCTCAAAGGATTTGTAATCAACATGCTCTTCCAAAGGAAGATTTCCAGATGTCAGACGTGGCAGTTTCCGGGCGATTCCGAGGTTGCATAATGCCTGTGCTGCTTCAGCGTATTCCCGGCTGCGTGCATTGGAATCGACGGACTTGTACATGAATTTCTTGTTCTCACGGGCAAGCTGCTCCGGGATACTCCGGAAGATGCGCTTGCATCGCTGGTAGAGTGCGACCGGGTAAGTCTGTTTCATAAGCTGGACATAGTCTTCCAACAGTGCCTCCTGCATCGGACGGATGATGGACAGATCCCGGTTCTTCAGATACGCATGGACTACGCCCGGCATACCGCCAACTAACAGGTATTCCCGGAGCATAGAGGTGATTGCGCCGATTTCAAGATTGGTAAGCGGCGTGTCCTTATGCTTTGAAATTGCATCTATGAAAGGATGTGCCTTGCTTGCAATCATATATTCTTCAAAGGTCATCGGACGCATGCGGAAGATCTCAAAAACGTCCGGGTGACTGTATTCAAACTCTGTAAATTCCATCGAGGATGCAATCAGACAGATGGTGTAATCTGGATGATTCTTGCGGAAAGCATAGAAAAATTCCGCGCAGTCCGGCACTGCCTGTACCTCGTCAAAGATAAAAATACAATCTGATGCGTCTCCAAACGGAAAACGTTGAGACAGCAGCAGATCCAGATTGGAATCGCCGGCGATGGCATCCTGACAGGCAGAATCTTCTGCCAGATTGATATAGCATTGCTGCTTGAAAAAGGCTGTGGCAAAATCGCGAACCGCCCATGTTTTACCGACACCCTTTGCGCCCTTTACATATAAGATTTTGCGCTTTGTCTGGTCGTACCAGTTAGCAAAGTCGTTGATGATATTCCGATACATCTGTGCATACACCCCTTTGCGTATTATATGAAAATATTTTAGTCAATAATATAGGGAGTGTCAACAAGAATTAGGTTGTTTCTACCAATTAAAAATGCTATAATAAATCGTAATTATTGTATGAGTAGAAGGAGACAGATGCGTGAAAAATAAGTGGAATAAAAATATTCTTCAACTTGGGGTTATGCTTGCACTTGCTGGCTGTGCATGTATTTTGTTTGCAGAAGTCATAAAGCAGTGGAAGTCTATTTTCGGATTTTTCGGGAATGTTGTCTCTGCGATGACACCGATCATTATCGGACTTGTGATCGCATTTATGTTGAATCCAATCATGATCTATATCCGGCGCGGGCTTTCCTTTTTGATCTGTAAGATTAAGAAAGAAGCGGAATACGATAGGGTTTATAAGAAGGTGAAGGTTCCGGCTTTGATCCTGACGGTGCTTTTGTTCCTTGGATTGCTGGTTGGATTGTTGTGGCTGGTAATCCCACGTGTGTATGAGAGTCTGACAGATCTTGTGAACAGCACAGAGGATTATATCAATTCAGCTGAGGCGTGGATCAAAAAAGTATTTGCACAGAATCAGATGATTGAGGATAAGTTGTCACAGGTGCTTGATTATGCAGAAAATAATGTGTTTACGATTCTGAAGGATAAGATCATGCCGAACCTCGACACAATCGTGAAGACGCTTTCTTCCGGCGTGGTTGTCGGAATCAAGGCAGTCATGAATTTTCTGATCGGTCTGATCGTTATGATTTATCTGCTGATGAGCAAGGATGTGCTGCTGGCGCAGTGCAAGAAGGTGATCTATTGTCTGTTCTCCAAGAAGACAGGTAACAAGATCATGGAAGGCTGCTCGTATGCAAATGTCGTGTTCGGCGGATTTATCAATGGTAAGATCTTAGATTCCTGCATCATTGGAATCATATGTTTTATATTTACTTCAGCCGTACACATGCGGTATGCGGTGCTGATCAGTGTGGTTGTCGGTGTGACAAATATCATTCCATTCTTCGGACCGTTTATCGGAGCGGTACCGGGTGCGTTGTTAGCACTGATGGATGATCCAATCATGTTCGTGGTATTTATCATCTGGATCATTGTATTGCAGCAGTTTGATGGCAATATCTTAGGACCATTGATCTTAGGCGATGCAACCGGAATCTCCGGTATCTGGGTATTGCTTGCAATCTTAGTGGGTGGTGATCTGTTCGGCGTGGCAGGTATGATCTTAGGTGTTCCGGTATTTGCGTGTCTGTATGCATTTTTCGCAGTACAGCTCCGGGACAAGCTGCGTGCGAAAGATTTATCTTCAGCCACGGGCGATTATATCCGCTTGAAGAAATTCGACGAGGAGACTGGAGAGCCGATTTACCAGGAGCGCCACGATGAGCGAAAGACATTGAGGGAAAGCCGGATGAAGCAGGTGTTCCGCCGCTGGATGGAGAAGATGCATCTGAAAAAGCATGAAAATGCGACGAAGGAAGCAGAGAAAAAAGAAACAGAGAAAGACGAGAAATAAAGGGTTACAAACATAGAGAGACAAGGAGGAGCGAGTATGGCAAAAGGTAGTTATGCAACAAAGCAGATCTTAAACTGGATGGAGTATTTTTCAAAAGAGATGCAGGTAAGTCCGGAGAAGATCAAACTTCTGGATATTTGTGGAAAACAGAAAAATGTAATACCGACCGTGGAAGGACACAAACGTGTGCTGATTTTTGCAGATGAATCCCATGAGGATCTGTTCTATGATTTCTGGGAGGCAGGCTTTGGCGATTATGATATGTGGTATGCGGTTGGCATCGAGGAAGAAGGACAGGTAAAACATGTCAAGATCAAAGAGGTGATCAACCGAAAGATCACAGGTCCGACAGTAATCTTCATTCTGAATGAGAAGACAAGAGAATCGTACCGGATCGGTATGCGCAACGAGATGTTCTCGAAGGGACCGATCAAGTATGTTGGCAAGGAAATCCGTGCCGTCATCATGAGTCTGCTCGGTGTGGATTCGCAGGATACGATCTGTTTAGTTGATGCAGAGAGTATCGCAATCGAGGCAGCTTTTGTGGCAAGTGATGGCGCAATCATCTGTGTGGAGAATGATAAGGGCGCCAAGGATACGATGGAGGATAATGTGAAGCAGTTTGGCGTGCACAACGTCCAGATCATCCCAGACTTATCCGAGGGATCTATGGCGAAGATTCCAACACCAAGACTTTCCTTTATCGTTGCGAACAAGCATCTCGAAGAAGATATTCAGAGACTGCTGAAGAAGAATCCGAAGATGCAGTTTGTCATCTATACATTGGAGTTAAATATCCTGTCTGGCATCAAGCCACTCTTTGATAAGTACGGTATCTCAAATATGGAGGTATTGCAGATCAATGTGGCAAAGACAAACAAAGATAGTATGTTTGTAAATCAACCAGCCCCTTGGCTGATTACCGGAGAGGTGTTATAATGGCAATCGAAAATTTACCGAAGGATCCGATGATGCTCTTAAGCTTTGTGAATACGAGACTGCGTGATGACGGCATCAATCTGGACAGCTTTTGTTTACAATTCCGGACTGCAAGAGAAGATCTCGAGCAAAAACTTGCGGCTGTGGATTATAAATATGATGATAAATTAAACCGTTTCGTATAAGAGGCGGATTTAGTAAAAGGAGACATTATGAGACACAATTTCAAAGTAATCGAGAAAAAATGGCAGAAAAAATGGGAAGATGCCAAGGTGTTTGAAGCACAGGACTTCTCAGACAAGAAGAAATTCTACGGATTAGTAGAGTTCCCTTATCCAAGTGGAGCGGGTATGCATGTAGGACATATCAAGGCTTATTCCAGTGTAGAAGTCGTATCCAGAAAGCGTCGTATGGAGGGTTACAACGTATTGTTCCCAATCGGATTCGATGCATTTGGTCTGCCAACAGAGAACTATGCAATCAAGACAGGTACCCATCCGCGTCAGATCACAGATCAGAATATCGCGCGATTTACCGAGCAGTTGAAGCGGGTTGGATTCTCGTTTGACTGGAGCCGTGTGATCGATACAACCGATGAGAAGTTCTACAAGTGGACACAGTGGATTTTCCTGAAGATGTTCGAGAAGGGACTTGTATTCCGTGATACAGCACTCGTTAACTATTGTCCAAGCTGTAAGGTTGTTCTTTCCAACGAGGACAGTCAGGGAGGTAAGTGTGATATCTGCCACAGCGAGGTTGTACAGAAGTCGAAGACGGTTTGGTATCTGAAGATTACAGAATATGCAGATAAGCTTCTGCAGGGTCTGAAGGATGTCGACTATCCTGCAAATGTAAAGCAGCAGCAGGAAAACTGGATTGGTAAGTCTACTGGTGCATTTGTAAACTTCGATGTCGATGGAACAGATGAGAAGCTTCAGATTTATACAACAAGACCAGATACATTGTTCGGTGTAACTTTCATGGTTATCGCACCGGAGCATCCGCTGATCGATAAATATGCTGACAAGATTACAAATATGGATGCCATCAAGGCATACCGTACGGAATGCCAGAAGAAGACCGAGTTCGAGCGTACACAGCTTGTCAAGGATAAGACAGGTGTGAAGATCGAAGGTCTTATGGGTATCAACCCGATGAACGGCAAGAAGATTCCAATCTTCATTGCTGACTACGTTATGATGGGATATGGTACTGGTGCGATCATGGCAGTACCGGCTCATGACCAGCGTGACTATGATTTTGCAAAGGCATTTGGCATTGATATCATTCAGGTTATCAAGGGTGGCGATATCTCGAAGGAAGCTTATACGGGTGACGGTGAGATGATCAACTCAGAGTTCCTGAATGGATTTACAAATAAGAAGGATTCCATCGCCCGCATGGTTGAGGAAATCAAGAAGATGGGTGTTGGCGAAGCAGGCGTACAGTTCAAGATGAAGGACTGGGCATTCAACCGTCAGAGATATTGGGGTGAGCCAATTCCTCTGGTACATTGTCCATCCTGTGGTGTCGTTGCAGTGCCATATGAGGAGCTCCCTCTGGAGCTTCCAGATGTGAAGAACTTCGAGCCGGGTGAGGACGGTGAGTCTCCACTGGCAAAGATTGATTCCTATGTAAACTGCAAGTGTCCGAAGTGTGGCGGTGATGCAAAGCGTGAGACGGATACTATGCCACAGTGGGCAGGATCATCATGGTATTTCCTGCGTTATATTGATCCAAACAACGATAAGGCATTTGCAGATCGTAAGAAGATCGACTACTGGATGCCGGTTGACTGGTACAACGGTGGTATGGAGCATGTAACTAGACATATGATCTACTCCAGATTCTGGCATCGTTTCCTGTATGACCTCGGCGAGGTAAATACACCGGAGCCATATGCAAAGCGTACGATTCAGGGACTGATCTTAGGACCAGATGGTGATAAGATGAGTAAGTCCAAGGGAAATGTTATCGATCCACTTGACATCGTAGAAGATTACGGCGCAGATACGCTCCGGACATATGTATTGTTCATGGGTGATTATGCAGCCGCAGCTCCTTGGAGTGACAGCTCTGTAAAGGGATGTAAGCGTTTCTTGGAGCGTGTAGCAGGTATGACAGATATGGTATCTGATGATCCTTCCACAGATGCTTTGGAGGTAAGCTTCCACAAGGCAATCAAGAAGGTAAGCAGTGATATCGAGGAAACAAAGTTCAATACAGCAATCGCAACCTTGATGGCACTGACCAATACTGTTTACAGTGCTGGTAAGCTGAGCAAAGAACAGCTTGAGATCTTCATCAAGCTTCTTTGCCCGTTTGCACCACATTTGACAGAAGAAATCTGGGAGTCTCTCGGACATGAAGATTTCTTGTCTGTCAGTGCATGGCCACAGTACGAGGAAGAAAAGACCGTTGATGCAACGATCGAGATCGGTGTACAGGTCAACGGTAAGGTAAGAGGAACGGTTCTTGTCGCAAAGGACGAGGATAAGGATGCCGTACTTGCCCGTGCAAAGGAGATCGTCGCTGATAAGCTGACTGGCAACATCGTAAAAGAAATTTACGTACCGGGTAAGATCGTAAATATTGTATGTAAGTAATATTTGCTGAAGAAATAGAAAGAAAACGGTTGCCTGACATTGTTTTTGTACCGTGTCAGGCAGCCGTTTTTTGTTACAGGAAAAAAGATTTGATCATCTGGAATTTCTGACGCTCCGCCGGAGACATGCTTTCTTCCATCGCTTCGAGAAGCAACGCGGATTCTTCTTTCGTGAAACTTAAGTTCCGGCGTTTTAATTCCTGATTGATCTGCAGGATCTGCGGCAGCAGCTCCTCGGCGGACTGGTATTTGCTCTGCTCCTTGATTTCGTTGATAATTCGTAATTTGGTTGGATGGATGTTTCGAAGTTTCGGGTTTTGTTCAAACATAGGAGAACCTTTCTATTTATTGGGAATTCAGGATATCCATGACGCTGGAATAAAGATCCTTGTGCCTGCCTGACTGGTTGTTGCAATTATGATCTGGATTTCTACCAATGTCCTGCCGCGGCGCATAGTCGGGTGGCGGAGGTGGTGCACCGCAGCCCGGTTGTGGCGGGAAATCACAGGGATTTCCACAATTATTATTTGGTGGCGACCCCTGTGATCCAGAATCATTCATCGCCTGCATGACCTGCATCATTTTGAGCATCTGCTGCATGTTCTTGATATTGCCTGCAAAATCGCCCGGCAGGAAACGGCACATGCATTCCATCATTTCTTCGGAACTTTCCGGGTGACAGTCGAACCCGCAGGAGGCAACATAGTCCGGGTGGTCGAAGCATTGCATCAGGGCACGGATTTCCTGATATTTGATTAAGAGGATCAACGGTTTTTTGTAGGCATAGTCCACAAAAGGAATCATGGCTTCCAAGAAAAACAGGGAGTCGTCATGGATCAGTTGATCGAGCGGATGATTATGCAGCATGGCGGATGCTCTGAAATCTTGTTAGTCTAATATATGTGCGACTCTGTAAAAATATGAGCCGGAGGAAGAGGATGCAACCGCTGTCATACAACAGATAACAAAAACTCCCTTACAAGTGAACTTGCAAGGGAGTCCCGAAGAATTCCTCTATTAACAACCGCAGCCGCAACCGCCGCCATTGTTATTTCCGCAGCAGAAGAGGAGAATCAGGATGATCCAGATACAGTCATTGTCGCAACCGCAACCGTTTCCACCGCAGAATCCTCCGCCGCCACAGCCACCGCACAATAACAACAGGATGATAATCCAGATGCAGGAACAGTTGCTGCCATTTCCGATGTTAAAACCATTTCCACAGCCGCAACCGCACTGTGTAGCTGACAAATCGCTCATGAGATGCCTCCGCTAAAAATTCTTATGGTTTATACTATGCGCCTGCCTGCGAAGTGTTAAAAAAAGTTGAATGGAAGTTCGTTAAATGTTAAGATAGAGAAAATTGACAAAAGGCGACAGGATTCGATGAAGCACAAGAAGTTTGAAATCATAATGATAAAAAATACATTGGCGATGATGCTCCCTATCATGGTCTTATTGCTTGTACTCATTTTTGTGGGGGTGCGTTATTCGCTGTTCCATGTGGTGCAATGTTATGAGCTTACGAAGATTGAGCCGATTGAGGATCAGATTGCGCAGCTATATTCAGATGGCACTACAAGTGTCCGGTACAATGCGGAGAATCTGTATTACACGGGATATAATTATCTGGTGGAAAACAAAATCAAGGGTGCCTATTATTATTGCTTTGAAGATGATCATATGGTGTTTCTGCTTATTAAAACAAAACAGCCACAAAACAGTATTGATAAGCGGACAGTGAAGGGACGTATCGTAAAGGACGAGGTAGTTACAGATCATATCATAGCCGGATTGTCAAAAAATGGAGAGGTTCCGATGAACATTTTAGATGGATTCTATGATTCTTATGTCATCAGTGAACCGGATTTCCCATATGTGTATACGGGGATTGCGTATATTATTGTTGCGGCGTTGTCGATGCTGTATGTCTTTGTGCTGGCATATGTTGTCCGGTTGTGGATGCGGCCATACAAGAATCCGCAGGCAAAGAAGCTGCGTGCCTATGGGCGTAGAAGTGCTGTGATCGAACAGCTCAATACAGAATTACGCGATAAATTATATTTTCATTATCATGGAATCTATGTGACAGATAATTTTCTGGTTGCAACATATTGGTTCCATACGGACGTAATCCGCCTCGATGATGTGCGGTATCTGTCCAAGAATCGGGTGGAGGAAAGGGGTGGTAGAGAATTGTACCGGCTGACCTTGTCAGAACCGGAGACGGATTTGTTTTATGAAATTGATTTTAGAGAAGAAGAGTTGATTGACGCGTGCGTGGATGCGATTCGGGGATAATGATGTAGATGATGGAGGATGGAACGCATGAATATAGTTTTGGAAATCATTATTTTTAATGTCGTGGTATTTACGATCTGCGGAATCAATATGGCAAAAAAAGGAAGACTTGGATTGATACAAGAGTATCCAAAAGCAATACAGAATCGATGCAGAGAGCTTGGACTGATCGAGGAAAGCTCTGGCAAGTTGATGAAAAAGGCAACGATCGGTAAGATTGGATTTTTTATCGGATACATAGTTTTGCAGACGGTATTGGCGTATTATATCGGAGGAGCACGCACGTTTTTCACAGGCTGGCTGCACGGTTATCTCATGTGGGTGGCAGAAATGTGGTTTGATGCACTGGTTGTGGACTGCCTCTGGTTTTGCCATAGCAAGAAAATGGTAATTCCGGGAACCGAGGATATGGTCGATGCCTATCACGATTACTGGCATCACATCAAATATGCGGTGATCGGAATGTTTACGCAGGCGGTGATCGCCCTGCCGGTAGGACTTTTCGTGATGCTGCTGGGAAAGTAATCATATATGGATAAAATAAAGGGTGTACCTGACGATGCAGGTGCACCTTTTTTATGTCAAAAATTATAGAATTAAAAATAATTTTTTACTCTCAAACCCGCATATTTCCTCAGCTTTTCTAAATGTTCCAAACTTACGCTTTACAAATATATGTATGCCATGATACGGTTTTTCAAACATTTTGTGATATAAAATCAAAATTTTTACAATGTGTATATAATGTGTATAATCAAAGGAGAAGAGATGAAACAGAGAGAATTGGTAAGAAAGTTAAAATCAATTGGATTTCGATTTGCAAGACAAATATAAAAAAATGGGGAATATAATATAGTATCCCCGGTAGATGAGGAGATGATTACTATGAAACAGGTGTATCCAGTTATATTTACAAAAATACAGGATGAGAAAAATACGATTTTGATTGAAGTGCCAGACTTGGAAATACTGACAGAAGGATTTGGCATTGTAAATGCAATTGACATGGCGAGAGACGCAATAGGTGTAAAGGGGATATATTATGACGATCAGGGAAAAGAATTGCCGAATCCAAGAGAATTGAAAGATATAGATATATCAAAGGGTACATTTTATGGAGATGGGGAAGGAACAGTCACACTGATAGATGTTGATTTTAATGAATATCGCAGAAAATTAGATAATAAATCTGTACGACGCAATGTGACACTTCCGAATTGGTTAAACCGAGAGGCAGAAAGGGCACATATCAATGTGTCGGGGGTTCTTCAGGAGGCACTTGTGCTAAAACTTGGGATACGAAAATAAACACCTAAAATAGGATTCAGCAGTTTACATTTTCGGGGTTGACACAGTTATTTATTGTGCTAAAATGTTTTTTGATAGATGCATTTACTGAATGATGATGCACCTGCAGGAACATAATAAATAGAAAGACGTTGAAGGTGCAACAAGGATTTTCAAGACCTGACAGAGAGACGGGGTCATGGCTGCAAGCCCTGTTCAGTAGAGGAAGATCTCATTTTCACACTGGAGTCGCGGATTTGAACATACCATTGTCATGGTGCAGTGGAAAGTAGGATTCGTCGTGTTATGCACGTTACGCATACAATGAGAGCGACTGTCACAGTCGAATCAGGGTGGTACCGCGGATATTACTTCGTCCCTAGTCAAGGGCGAAGTTTTTTTGTTGCCTTTTATGACTGGTTAGAAACACATATCAGATGATTGCAGTTCCAATATGTGGATTGAGTGATTCGTAATTACCAATTCTAAAGCAGACCGTTGAAGCACGCTGGTACTTAATGAACGACGGATTTATCGTCGTGAATTTAGTACCACTGCGTGATGAACCGAGCGAGAGCGTGTCTGCGTAGAAATGGTAATTATGAATCGCTCGTATGATGTGTTTCTGGTTTGCAATCATCTGAAATTGGTATAACATGGAGGAAAACAGGAAATGAAAGAAAAGTTGCAAAGCATCAAAGAACAGGCACTTTCCAAGATCGCAGAGGCACAGGATATCAACCTCTTGAATGATATCAAGGTGTCGATCCTTGGTAAGAAGGGTGAATTAACCCAGGTATTGAAGAGTATGAAGGATGTGGCTCCGGAGGATCGTCCGAAGGTTGGACAGATGGTAAATGAGACACGTGCAAACATCGAGGCAAAGCTCGAGGAGAAGATGAAGTCCATCAATTCTGCTATGCGTGCAGAGAAGATGAAGCGTGAGACAATCGATGTTACACTTCCGGGTGTGAAGAAGATCGACGGACACAGACATCCAAACCAGATCGCGCTTGAAGATCTGGAGCGTGTATTTATCGGTATGGGATATGAGATCGTATCCGGACCGGAAATCGAATATGACAAATACAACTTTGAGCTTTTGAATATCCCTGCAAACCATCCGGCAAAGGATGAGCAGGATACATTCTATATCACAAAGGACATTCTGCTTCGTACACAGACATCACCGGTACAGGCAAGAATCATGGAGCAGGGCAAACTGCCAATCCGTATTCTGTCACCGGGACGTGTATTCCGTTCTGACGAAGTAGATGCAACTCATTCACCATCTTTCCATCAGGTTGAGGGACTGGTTGTTGACAAGGGAATCACAATGGCAGATCTGAAGGGAACACTCGATCAGTTCGCGAAGGAATTCTTCGGTGAGAAGACAAAGACAAAGTTCCGTCCGCACCATTTCCCATTTACAGAGCCTTCTGCAGAGGTAGATATCACATGCTTCAAGTGTGGCGGCAAGGGCTGTCGTGTATGTAAGGGCAGTGGCTGGATTGAGATTCTTGGTTGTGGTATGGTACATCCACACGTATTGGAAATGTGTGGCATTGATCCGGAAGAGTATTCAGGATTCGCATTTGGTATCGGACTGGAGCGTATCACACTTCTGAAGTACGAGATCGATGATATGCGTCTCTTGTACGAAAACGACACAAGATTTTTGAATCAGTTCTAAGATGGAGGTAAGAAGATGAATACACCGATTTCATGGTTAAAAGTATATGTTCCTGATTTAGACGTGGATGTACAGGAGTTCGTAGACGCGATGACACTGTCCGGTTCCCATGTAGAAGGATACGAGAAGAAAGATAAGAACTTAGAGAAGATAGTAGTTGGTAAGATCGAGAAGATCGAGAAGCACCCGGATGCAGATAAGCTCATTATCTGTCAGGTAAATATCGGTGCTGAGACAATCCAGATCGTAACAGGTGCCCCAAATGTAAAGGAAGGCGACCTCGTACCGGTTGTCTTAGATGGTGGTAAGGTTGCAGGCGGACATGATGGCGAGCCACTCCCGGAGGACGGCATCAAGATCAAGAAGGGCAAGCTTCGTGGTATCGAGAGTAATGGTATGATGTGCTCCATCGAAGAGCTTGGTTCATCCAGAGATCTGTACCCGGAAGCACCAGAGTATGGTATTTACATTTTCGGGGAAGAGTCAGGCGTAAAGCCGGGCGACGATGCGATCGCAGCACTTGGTCTGCATGATTCTGTTGTAGAGTACGAGATCACATCGAACCGTGTCGATTGTTTCTCGATGATCGGTATGGCAAGAGAGGCTGCAGCAACATTTGACAAGGAATTCCATGAGCCGGAGATAAAAGTACAGGGCAGCGGCGGTGATGTGAATGATTACATTACGGTAGATGTACAGGCGCCGGATCTGTGCCCGCGTTACACAGCCAGAGTTGTGACAGATTTGAAGATCGGTCCTTCCCCAAAATGGATGCGTGAGAGATTGGCTTCTCAGGGAATCCGTTCGATCAACAATCTGGTTGATATTACAAACTATGTTATGGAAGAGTACGGTCAGCCAATGCACGCGTATGACTTAGATACGATCGCAGGCAAGAAAATCGTTGTAAAACGTGCCAATGACGGTGATACATTTGTGACACTCGACGGACAGGAACGTAAGATGGACAAGGATGTTCTGATGATCTGTGACGGCGAGAAGGAAATCGGTATCGCCGGTATCATGGGTGGTGAGAATTCTATGGTTACGGATGACATCAAGACATTGTTGTTCGAGGCAGCCTGCTTCGACGGTACGAATATCCGTCTGACAACAAAGCGAATCGGTCTTGCGACAGATGCAGCCGCAAAATTCGTGAAGGGACTTGATCCAAACTTGGCAGAACAGGCAATCAACCGTGCCTGCCAGCTGATCGAGGAACTTGGCTGTGGTAAGGTCGTGGACGGTATGGTGGATGTATATCCAAACCCGGTCAAGGAGGTTGTACTTCCGTTTGAGCCGGAGAAGATGAACAAGCTGCTCGGAACAGACATTTCTTCTGATGTTATGCTTTCCATCTTCAAGAAGCTGGAGCTTCGTTATGACGAGAAGACAAATATGCTGACAATCCCTACTTTCCGTCAGGATTTGAAATGTATGGCAGATCTTGCAGAGGAAGTAGCACGTTTCTATGGCTATGCAAATATTCCGACGACTCTGCCACACGGCGAGTCCACTGCAGGTAAGAAGAGCTATGCAGAGCGTGTAAATGATATCGTAAGAAATATTGTCGAGGGCGATGGTTTCTCTGGAGCTATGCATTATTCGTTCGAGAGTCCGAAGGTATTTGACAAGCTGCTCATCCCACAGGATTCCGTATATAGAAAGGCAATCCAGATCATGAACCCACTTGGCGAGGACTTCTCTATCATGAGAACGCTTCCGTTAAATGGTATGCTGACATCCCTTTCTACAAACTATAACCGTAGAAATAAACATGCGAGACTGTATGAGCTTGCAAATGTATATCTGCCGAAGGCACTTCCATTGACAGAGCTTCCGGATGAGCGTATGATGCTGACACTTGGTATGTTCGGCGAGGGCGATTTCTTCGATCTGAAGGGTGTGATTGAAGAGCTGACAGAGAAGCTTGGATTTGCAAAGGAGATCAACTACGAGCCAACATCTGAGCATCCATTCTTACATCCGGGACGTCAGGCAAATATCACGAAAGGCAAGCTTTCGGTTGGTTATCTCGGACAGCTTCATCCAGAGGTTGTTGAAAACTATGGCATGAAGAAGGAAGTCTATGTCGCAGTTCTGGATATGCAGACAGTTACAATGCTTACGACATTTGACAGAAAGTACGAAGGTATCGCGAAGTTCCCAAGCGTTACACGAGATCTGGCACTGGTTGTAGATAAGAGTGTATTTGTTGGCGAAATCGAGAAGGTCATCAAGAAGTGTGGAGGCAAGATGTTAGAGAGCTACAAGCTGTTCGACGTTTACGAGGGCGCACAGGTGGCACCGGGTAAGAAGTCTGTTGCGTACTCTCTCGTATTCCGTGACAAGACAAAGACTTTGACGGATGCGGATGTTAATCCAGTCGTAGAGAAGCTTCTTGCAGAGCTTTCGAAGATGGGCATCGAGATCCGTGCATAATAGCATAGTTCTGCGTGCAGAATTTTATGGAGCAGATAAATATGAACGAAATGAAATTAAGTGATTTTAATTATGAATTGCCACAGGAGCTGATCGCACAGGATCCGCTCCTGAAGCGAAGCGATTCCCGGCTTATGGTGTTGAACCGTGCGACTGGAGGAATCGAACACCGACATTTCTCGGATGTGATCGAATACTTAAATCCGGGTGATTGTCTGGTTATCAATGATACAAAGGTCATTCCAGCCAGACTGATTGGCGTCAAGGAAGATACAGGGGCATCCATTGAGGTGCTGCTGTTGAAGCGCCACGATGATAAGGTCTGGGAGACGCTGGTAAAGCCGGGGAAAAAGGCACGTGTAGGTGCGCGTATTTCCTTTGGTGAAGGCAAATTGGTCGGCGAGGTTATCGACATTGTTGAAGAGGGCAATCGTCTGATCCGTTTTGAATACGAAGGAATTTTTGAGGAAGTGTTGGATGAGCTTGGACAGATGCCGCTTCCACCGTATATTACACACCGTCTGGAGGACAAGGATCGTTATCAGACGGTCTATGCAACACATACCGGTTCGGCAGCAGCACCGACGGCAGGCTTGCATTTTACGAAGGAACTTCTGGCGCAGATCAAAGAGAAGGGCATCAAGATTGCAAGAGTGACCTTGCATGTCGGACTTGGTACGTTCCGTCCGGTGAAGGTGGAGAATATTTTAGAACATCATATGCATAGTGAGTTCTATGTGATTGATGAGGAAGCTGCCAATACGATCAATGAGACGAAGGCAAATGGTGGCAAGATCGTATCGGTTGGTACAACGAGCACGCGTACGCTCGAGACGGTTGCAGATGAGAACGGACATGTGCGTGCCTGCAGTGGATGGACGGATATCTTTATCTATCCGGGATATAAATTCAAGGTGGTTGACCGCCTGATTACGAATTTCCACTTGCCGGAATCCACATTGTTGATGCTGGTTTCTGCATTGTATGACCGCGAGAAGATTCTTGAAGCATATAAGATTGCGGTTGAGGAGAAGTACAGATTCTTCTCATTTGGAGATGCTATGTTGATTTTATAAAATTGGAGAATGGCGTTGATAAGAAAATAGAATACGATATATGATGGTATAATCGTATAAAGATTAACAAAGAAATGGAGGAAAAAGTTATGAGTCGTTTGAAGCAGGCAGTGAAGATGCTACGGTATAACTTTTCCTCCATTGCTTTTTTTGAGATAGTTTACCGGGTATTGTCATTGGCAATTCTGACACCGGCAATGTATGGACTGCTGAATGTGTCAATGGATATCGCAGGCGTTTCGTATCTGTCATCCGGAACGATCTACCGGTATATGCGGTCGCCGATTACCTATGTGGCATTCCTGCTGATTTTGATTCTGATCGCATTTTTCCTACTGATTAATCTGTCGGGAATTATTTACAGTATGGAAGCGTCGGTGCGGCGCGAGAAGCTGAATCCGATGGATATTTTGCTGCATGGAATCGGAAATGCCTGCCGGAGTCTGACACCGAAGAATCTGCTCACACTTGGTTATGTATTGTTTGTTCTGCCATTCACATATTCGCTGACATTGTCAGGCACGTTGCTCGGCTTGAAGCTGCCGGAATTTTTGACACATTTTCTGAAGAATTATAAGTTCGGAGTGATGGGGGGGCTTGCCATCTACCTTGTGCTCTGCCTGACCTTCTTCAAAGAAATTTTTACGCTCAACTATTTTGTCCTGTATAAGGTCAATTATAAGCAGGCACGCCGTATGAGTAAACAGGCGATGAAACGGCATGTATTACTTATGATGATCGGTGTCATTTCATTAAATCTGGCGATTGCCGTCATTGCGGTGCTGCTGGAAGGTGCATTTGCAGCGGGAATCTCGAAGGTTGTACTTAACCTGATTCCGAACAAAACGGTTGTGACAGTGATTGATACAATCTTCCGTGTCGCGACGGTGATTCTTTATGTGTTGATTGTCATAGTTGCAACGCCGCTGATTCATGCATATATCTGCGCACATTTCTATGAACGTGAAGGCGATATGGATTATGAGGAGTTCAAGAAACTCCATGTAAATAAGATTCAGGAGCGGGAGGAGAAGATTCTTCTGAGCCGTTCACGGAAGAAGCAGCGTACATTTTTGGCTTCTATTGTTGCGTTCGGTCTGATCCTGAATGGCTGTTATGTGTATCTGTCAACCAACAATTACATGTCCTTTCGTATTGCATATCCGACGAATGCATCGGTAACAGCGCATCGCGGGGATGCCGGAAATGCACCGGAGAATACAATGCCTGCATTTGAAAAGGCAGTGGAAGCAGGTGCGGATATTATTGAGTTGGATGTACGACAGACGGCGGATGGCGTGTATGTAATCATGCATGATGAAAGTCTGAACCGGACCGCGAATGTCAAGCGTAAGGTCGGTGAAGTGGATTATGATTATATCAGCAAGCTGGATGTCGGAAGCTCCTATGACCGGTCGTATGATGGCACGCGGATTCCGACGTTGGAGGAAGTGCTGATTTTTGCCAAGGAAAATGATGTATTCTTGAATATTGAGTTAAAACCGGCAGATACTGATCAGAATTATGTGCAGGGCATTGTGGATCTGTTGCATGAATATGATTTTGTGGATCAGTGCATGCTTGGCTCGCAGAGCGTCGCGGCGTTACGCGAGGCAAAGGAACTGGATCCGGATATCTCAACGCTCTATATTATGACGATGGCATTTGGCGATTTTGCAGGCATGCAGGGAATCGATGGATTCAGCATCAAACATACGTATATTAGTAACAACATGGTAAGTCGGATTCACGCAAAGGGAAAGAAGATTTATGCATGGACGGTAAACAATGAGTCGGACATCAAGGATCTGTTGCTGCTGGATGTGGATGGAATCATCACGGATGATCCTGCCAATACAAAGGAAGTTATATCCAACGCAAATGATTCCATCATTGAAGATTGGATGAAACGGTTGATCTATAAATACTAGATTGAATGTAAAAACAGATTGATTGGAAATGAAAAGGCTGCCAGATGTGGCAGCCTTTTTTGCTATGGTGACGTGAAAAATGCAGTGATCAGATCAGCTAAAGCAGTGTAGTCATCCTTGTGCATCAGCTCGCTTGCAGAGTGCATGGCAAGAACCGGAATACCGATATCACACGCGCGCATTGGCAGGTAGGAGGATACGATCGGACCAAGCGTCTGCCCGCCCGGCATGCCGGAACGGTTGACGGTGCGCTGCAGGGCAATTCCATTTGTGTTGCACAGGTCAATGATGCAGGCACCAGCTTCACTGTCACATACATAACGTTGACTGGCACTTGATTTCAGGACAGCACCTTTTCCGAGCAGAACTGTATTGGTAATGTCGGATTTCTCGTTGTAATTTGGATGTGTGGCATGTGCGACGTCTACGGACAGATAAAATCCATCTTCAATCAATGAAAGCTGGCTGCCTGCAGCCAGGCGTTTTACGATATCGGAGAGTAATGTGCTGTCAGCTCCCTGCTTGGAGCGGCTTCCGATTTCTTCATTATCAAAAAGTGCGCCGATGCAGAGTGTATTGGAAGGCTCTGCACTTGCCAGTCCTTCTAGGATGGCACAGACCGAAGAGATATTGTCGATACGCGGACTTGTCACAAATGCATCATTCATACCGACGGTCGTTGGTGCATCGCAGATGTACAGGTACAGATCGAAGTCTAAAATATCATCTGGAGAGATGTTTAGTTTTTCTGCCACAAAAGAAAGCAGAAAATGGGAATCTGCTGCGGGCGAGACCATATCTACAATCGGAATCAGTTCCTTCTGTACATCCAGTTCTTCTTCTTTGCCGCCACGTTTCAGATGCGGAGCAAGGTTCGGGATGATAGCAACCGGTTTTTCGGAATCGAATAGACGGACTTCCGGGTGGAAGCTTGTGTCGCCCTTGAGGATAACTTTTCCTGCGAGTCCGAGCGGACGGTCAAACCATGTTTCCTTGATAAGTCCACCGTATGGTTCCACGTTTATTTGCAGATATCCCAGCTTTTTTAATTCCGGGTTCGGCTTTACCTTGAGCATCGGGAAATCCGTATGGGCGCAGGCGATGCGCACCTGTGTGCTCTGTGCGCCTTTGACGAACGGAATCACGATCGAAGAAAATGGGGCAAGGTAGTATCTGCCAGCGGCGAGCTCGGTGAGATTTTCCCGGTCGGATATCTGTGTGAAGTTATGCGCATCTAAATATTCTTTAGCAAGGGCGGCAACATGGAATTGGGTTTTGCCGTTCTGTAAGAAACGCAATAAAGTTTTCATGTGATGATCTCCTTTCGAAATCGTGTGGTTCATTTATGTAGTATAGAGAGTTCCTAGTGAGATTGCAAGGCTGGGAGGAAACTTTTGTTGGCGAAATGGGCGTAGAGAGGAAATTTCTGGGAAGAAAACCCACGCGGTGGGCGTGGGGAGCAGCAGAGAGCAGGAAAAGCCCAAGTATAGCTTGTGCATATGGAATAAGGAACGTATAATGGATGTAGTATTATATATGCAACATAAGATAAAACAGATTAGTGAAGAACATGCAATGAACATGGATAAGAACATGCAGTGAATATGGAGAGAAACAAGCAGTGAAAAAGATTATAATAACGCTGAAATATATGGTAGCTAGTTTGCTCATCGCGCTTTCGTTCGCGGGATGTGTAGCCGGGCAACCCGCCGCGGATGATTCGACCACGGCTGCCATAGAAGCGCAGGATATAACGGAGAATCCTGACGCGCGAGATAAAGACTCGCAGCCAGATGCACAATCGGAGAATGGGCTTCCGCGTGCAATCCAGACGGGAACTCCAGTTTCGCTTGCTGACATTCCGGCTTACGACGGAACGTCGTATATCCAGCTTGAGAATAATATGCCGGATTTTACAGAGGAAGAAAAGAAGAGTACGGAAGCGTTTGAACGATATAGTGATCTGGATTCGCTTGGACGCTGCGGGCAGGCGTATGCGAATATCTGCCCGGAATTACAGCCGACGGAAGAACGGGGCACAATCGGAAATGTTCGTCCAAGCGGCTGGCACACGGTGAAGTATAATGATCTGATCGACGGGAATTATCTCTACAATCGCTGCCATCTGATTGCGTACTGTCTTGCCGGTGAAAATGCAAATGAGAAGAACTTGATTACCGGGACAAGATACCTGAATGTGGATGGGATGCTTCCATTTGAGGAAAAGGTAGATGCATATGTAAAAGAGACTGGAAATCATGTGCTGTACCGGGTGACACCGATTTTTGAAGGGGATAATCTGGTTGCTTCCGGCGTGGAGATGGAAGGATGGTCTGTCGAGGATGAGGGAGCTGGAATTTGTTTTTATGTGTACTGCTATAATGTACAGCCGGGAATTGGGATCAACTATGCGGATGGAACAAGCTGGGAATCTGAAATACAGGAACAAACACCGAATTCAGAACTAATGGGGGACAATAAAAATGAAACGGCACAGACCTATATTTTGAACACAAACACGAAGAAGATTCATCGTCCGACTTGTTCGAGTGTCAGCCAGATGAAGGAGAAAAACAAGCAGACCTATGAGGGAACGGTGGAGGAGTTAGAAAACATGGGATATACCCCGTGTAAGAAATGTAATCCGTGATTGTAATCCGGCTTCCTATATGTGCATCGAGGCAAAATAACACGTAAATTAATATGCAAACAATCCGCGGATGTGTGTAAAACAATCCATAAATCGGTTGTTGCTGGAAATGAGCCGTGTTATAATGATGTAGATTTTTATGGCGAGACGTTCAGGCTTGAAAATGAAAACAAAAACTGTGTACAGATACAGGATTTGAAAAGACTTAAATATGCGTATTACATAATATTAGACATGCAGAAAGAGAGAAAGTTATGAAATTATCAAGAGTTCATGGACTCTCCGGCGAAGTGACAGTACCAGGAGACAAGTCCGTTTCCCACAGAAGTATTATGCTTGGCTCGATTGCGAAGGGCAACACGGAGGTAGAGGGATTCCTGCAAGGGGCTGACTGCCTGTCGTCGATTGCCTGCTTTCGTAAGATGGGTGTCGAGATCGAGAATAACGGAGACAAAGTATTGGTACATGGTCGTGGCCTGAGAGGCTTGAAAGCACCGGATTCGATTCTGGATGTTGGAAACAGCGGAACGACAACACGTCTGATGTCGGGAATCCTTGCGGCACAGCCATTTGTATCAACGGTCAATGGCGATGCGTCGATTCAGAAACGTCCGATGAAGCGGATTATCACGCCGCTTTCCCAGATGGGTGCAGATATTCAGAGCTTACGCGGGAATGACTGTACACCACTTGAGATTCATGGAACGAATTTGCATGGCATACATTATGATTCGCCGGTGGCTTCGGCACAGGTCAAATCAGCGATTCTGCTTGCAGGACTTTATGCGGATGGCGAGACATCTGTGACAGAACCAGAAGTAAGTCGGAACCATACGGAGCTGATGTTTGAAGAATTCGGCGTGGATATCCGTACAGAAGGAAAGAGCGTGTATGTAAAACCAGCAGACGAGCTGTATGCAAAGAAAGTAATTGTGCCTGGTGACATTTCTTCGGCAACATATTTTCTGGTAGCGGCTGCGATTACACCGAACAGCTGTGTAACGGTGAAAAATGTAGGTATCAATCCGACACGAGATGGTATCCTGCGTGTGCTTTCGGATATGGGAGCGGATGTGACAGTTGAGAAGACATCTGGCGAGATCGGAGAGCCAACGGCTGATGTGACAGTTCGCACCTCGGATCTGAAAGGCTGTGTCGTTGGAGGCGAGGTAATCCCAACTCTGATCGATGAGATTCCGGCGATTGCGATTCTTGCCTGCTTTGCAGAGGGTGAGACAATCATCAAAGATGCGACGGAGCTGAAGGTGAAGGAATCCAACCGGATTGATGTGATGGTAGATAATCTGAAGAAGATGGGCGCAGATATCGAGGCGACCGAAGATGGTATGATCATCCGCGGTGGCAGACCGCTTCACGGCGCAGTGATCGACAGCCATTTGGATCACAGGGTTGCGATGAGCTTTGCGGTTGCTGCAATGAATGCAGAGGGCGAGACAGAAATCACCGGCGCTGAATGCGTGGATATTTCGTACCCGGGATTTTATGAAGACATGCGCAAGCTGGTGAAACTGTAGACCAGACAGCAAAATAGACAGATAGATCAAGTGTGCAAAGCCAATACATAACATGGATTTACGCTTTGCAACCAAAATAAAAAGTTCGATGAAACATGAATCGTCTCATCGAACTTTTTGTTTGTTATGGCGACGAGGAAAATGCACGCATTTATGCGGTGCACTTTGACGACCGCTAATCAGAGCAAGATGCCGATTGCAGCATCCATACTATTCCCGGATTCTCAGCAATTACTCCGCGTCAGCATCTTCAGCCTTTGCTTCTTCTACAGGCTCCTCAGCAGCTGCTTCCTCTGACTTCTCGGAATCATCTGGATTGATCGTCACGTAATCACGGTTTGCATCTTCCATCTCAAGATCGAGATCATCTGCAAACAGATCATCCTCTTCGATATCATCCTCGTTATCAAAGATCTTTGGCATTTTGTCCTTGATTGTTGTCTTTACTTTGTTGATCTTTTCATCAACGTTGTTATCCTGATATACCTTAGATTCTCTGATCTTGTCCTTGAATGCATAGCACAGACCACCAACTGCGGCTGCAGCAACTGAAAATTTTACGACACCTTTAAAAAACTTACCCATGTCTGAATCTCCTTTTCCATAATTATCTATATTTTACCACGATTATATAAAGACTATTCTAATACATGCAATAATAAAAAGCAAATGAAAATCTGTGGTTCACAGAAAGTTTAGAATTATTTCTTTGCCTTGCACTGTGGGATATGGTAGACTAGATTGTAGTAAAAAGACCGGAGGGTAATATAAAATGAAGAATTTAAAAGAATCCGAGAAGAATTTCCTTACCTGTGCGATTTTGATTGCGCTTGTTGGAATAGCATTGGTTTTCTTAGACCAAACTACATTAGGAATCCTGAGCATCATTGCGGCAGGCGTGTTTGTAGCAATCTTTTTCAAGATGGTAATCACGAGAAAAAAAGAGGAAAAAGAGGAAGAAAAAGGGCATGATGACAGTAAATGAGAATCGAAAGCAGTTTGAACAGTGGACGCTGGATTATCAGAACCAAAAGGAACGGACGGACCGGTTATTCAGCCGGATTTCCACGTTTCGTATCCTGACATTTTTAATCGGTGCGGCGGGCTTGATCATTGGAATTACTGAAAAAGAAAAATCATATGCGACGCTTCTGGTGATCGCCGGTGTGTTGTTCCTGATCGGCTTTGTAGCACTTGTGAAATGGCACAGTGTTGTAGCGGAACGACAGGAGATGCTTACAGAAAAATGGGAGGTCTGCCGGCGGTATTGCAATCGTTTTACCGATGGATGGCGGAAGTTTGAAGAGAAAGGAACTGTGTATCTGCGCGAGGACGATTGTGTTGCCGCAGATATTGATCTGCTTGGAGAGAATTCTCTGTATCAGATGATTTCTGTCTGTCATACAGAGAAGGGAAAACAGACATTTGCAGACCATCTCACAACGCGGTATATCGAGGAAGCGGAGCGGGAGCAGCGACATGCTGCAATCAAAGAGCTTTCGGGGAAACCGGAATTTGCCGTAGAGTTTGAGACAGCCGGACGTAGGATGGAGGCGGAAAAAGAAAAGTTTGACGCGGAAGCATTTGAAGATTTTTGCGGTGATGTGGCACAGGGAAAACTCCCCGTATTTGCACATATATTACGGTTTTTGCTTCCAATCTGTGAGATCGTGAGTCTGGTGTTGTTCCTGACTGGCACGATTTCCTATGGATATCCACTTGCTGGATTTCTGGCATTGCTTGTCATTTCGTGGCTGACCAAGTTCATGACGGATGGTATCATTCAGCCGGTTTATTACGCAAGTACCGTGAGCGGTGAATACGAAGTGATGCTCTCCTTGATCGCAGAACAGGCATTTCAGAGCGAAGTCCTTGCCAGGATGCAGCAGCGCGCAGGCGGGGCGACCGGAGCGGTCCGGGCGTATCATAAATTAAAAGCAATCAGTCAGGCATATAATATTTCTTTCAATCCATTAGTACATCAGATCCTGTGTGGACTTTTCCTGTGGGATTATCAGCTTGCAGCGGTCGTTTCACGGTGGAAGAAAACATATGGAACACAGGTTGCCGGATGCTCGGACATGATCGCAGAGTTGGAGGATCTGATGAGCTTTTCCGTGCTGGGAATGGTGCGGGAGACTGGAGAAGGGCAGATTGATTATACGGAGACAGAGGTGCATCTGGAGGGAACGAATCTGTATCACCCATTGCTGTTGCCAGATCAGGCACAGGGCAACGATGTAACACTTGGCTCTGGTATCACGATTATCACGGGATCAAATATGTCTGGAAAGACAACCTTTTTAAGAACGGTTGCCATCAATCTGGTACTTGCTTATCTTGGTGCACCAGTCTGTGCAGAAACATTGAAGGCATCTTATATGCGCATCTTTACATCTATGCGGGTAAAGGACGATGTGGCGCATGGTATCTCCACTTTCTATGCGGAGATTCTACGCATCAAGGAGATGGCTGTCTACCGCAAAGAGGAAAAACCAATGCTCTGTCTGATCGATGAGATCTTCAAGGGAACCAATTCCGCAGACCGTATCGTCGGTGCGAAGGAGGTTATCACGAAGCTCGCAGGCAGCCGTTGCATGACGGTTGTTTCTACACATGATTTTGAGCTTTGCAGCATTACAGATAAGAACCAGACACCGGCGGTAAACTATCATTTTCAGGAATATTATGAGGGAGATGAGCTGCGGTTTGACTATAAGATCCGCGATGGCAGATGTACAACGACAAATGCGCGGGCAATCCTTCGGATGGCAGGCTTTGAGGTCTGATGATTTGTGAAATATTGTACAATTTTGATAAAAAATAGGTTTCCATTTGTCGAAAACGCTTTGTCAATTATGCACAATGCCAATTATGAATTATTGACAAATCGAAGGTTGACTTTGCCTCGTATTTTGTTATAAAATCGAAGTAGTGAAATTTAATTACAAGGGGGTATATGGCAATGGCATTACCAGCAAATATTACCGCAGAATCAGACAGCAATGTCCTTACAATTGCGGCATCAAATAACAAAGGACTGTTGATTCGTTTCCTGAATGAGCAGGTAGAAGATGGATTTTATGCATTGGTTATTGACTATTTAAAGGATAGTAATTTTGACCTCAAGAATATGATGGTTGATGACGATGTAAAGACACAGTGTACAAAGCTTTACGAGTTGGGTGAGTTCGTAGACACCAACATCAAGGCGACAGGACGTTATGAGATTGAAGAGTGGATTGAACCATTATTCAAGTTTGTATATGGCGATATCGATCCGTTGGATGTGGATGCTCCAATCAGCACATCCGGTATTTATCGTTACAGCATCTGGCTGATCTATCTGTATCAGAGAGAGTGCTTCGGTGATGCGATGCGTCTGATCGGTGAGCGTATTGCACCATTGCTGATCAATCTGAGCTATCAGATTTTAGAGGATGATGACAGACCGAAGAACTTTGATAAGGCAATTATGGGTTATCTCGATCTGATCAACGTTATCATGGAGATGGGACTTCCGGCGGACAATGCAAATTCGGATGCATATATGAACAATCTGGAAGTATTGTTTGATTATGTAGTAGAAGACCCACATGTAGGAAATGATTATAAGATTCAGTTCTCAATCGGACTGTTCAACGCATATATTCACAACAAGGAATACAACAAGGCATTTGAGTTTTATGGATTGAATGCAGAGTATATTCCAATCGACAATATGTCAGTCTATGAAAGCTTCAAGGAATTGATCCGCAACACGAATTCGGCAGCCGATACAACAGTGCTGAGCAGAAGTGTGATCAATGCAATCTCTAAGCAGGAGATCTATAACAAGCGTATTGATACACTGATCGCAGAGGTATCTTCCTTTGTAAGAAAGGTATATCTCTATATCGAGAACGAGCCAAATATGAAGAAAAATCTGCAGATTCTTGGCGCAGGTGCTTCCTTAAGTGACAAGCACAATATCTTCGAAGGCTTGTACGAGTATAACCTGGTGTTCTATGAGTGTGGAATCAAGGATCTGGTAAATCAGGACAATTCCAACAAGTCATGGGAAGAAAAGTACGAGATTCTCGATTTACTCTATACAACGTTGAATGTTATCTTTGATGGCTACAATGTATATGAGATCTCAAACAAGATTGAGCATCAGTATGTAGAGCTTACATGGATTGGAAATTATGTTAACGCGAATCCTTCTCTGCTCAAGCTGTTCTTCAGTGTAAAGGAGAAGATTAAGGCGTTTAAGGTTCGTAAGAATTCTATCCTTGAGAAGTCTAAGACAAACTACGAGATCAAGCAGATGATTGATGATCGCCAGAAGGCACTCGTATTTATGACAGCAGAGGATATGATCTGCAACGGTTTGAACAGTGGTAGAATCAATATTATTAATAATAACTATGATCCAAAGGTAGCTGAAAAGCAGTTGATTAAGACCTACGCAGAGATTGTAGTTCCTGCAAAGTACAAGAAGGCAGAGGCACCACAGTCTGGCGGTAAGTTCTTTGGTAAGAATTCTGGACCTGCGATGGATCCAGATCTGCAGAAGCTGTTGTCTGACACAAAGATAGAGGAGATGCTCCTGAAGTCTGAGTGGCTGTGGAACCAGTATGAGGACAAGGGAAATGATCAGCAGACACCAGAGGAAGCTACATACAGTGTTGTATGCCTGATCAAGGTAGTAGAAAAGCTCCTTGACAGAAAGGGTGGAAGCTCTTCTCGTTCAGAATCCTCTCCGAACAAGAAGGTTATCATCACAAAGACTGGTAAGGTTATCGAGTTATCTGATGAGGGTGCACAGACACAGAACAATAATACAACACTTCAGCCAACCGTGATCGAGAACCTGAACAACATCATCGTGACATTGAAGGACAAGTCCGATGCAAATGTAAAGTATGTACAGGCGTATGTAAATGACTGGTTGAATTCCGTTGTAGATGCAAAGCTGGATAAGAACTCTATGCTGCAGTTATATGAAGCAGAAGAGCTTCGTAACAAGACATTGACGGTGATCAAGAAGCTTCGTGCAGATCTTTTATAATCAGACCACAAAAAACCTTTATTATAAAGTGGGAGGTATCTTACGGATACCTCCTAATTTTATTCTGAATACCTGCAAAGAACAGGAGTCAATCGAAACATGGCAGAGAAGAGACAACGAATCAATGTGAATATTTATCGTGCCAGCCACAACGCGGAGGAAAGTCAGTATATATTCGACGTGGAGGAGGAACTGAAAAAGCTTCCGAAAAGTCCGGGTGTCTATATCATGCACAGCAAGAATGATGATATCCTTTATGTGGGAAAGGCAGTGAGTCTGCACAGCCGGGTGCGGCAGTATTTTCAGACCGGACATGGACACGGAGGATCTGCAAAGATTGCCAAAATGGTGTCGCAGATCGCGTATTTTGAATATATCGTGACAAGCTCTGAGATGGAAGCACTTGTGCTGGAATGCAATCTGATCAAAGAGTACCGCCCGAAGTATAACACGATGATGACGGATGACAAAGGTTATCCGTATATCCGCGTGACGGTGGAGGAAGCTTTCCCACGGTTTTTATACAGCCATTCTATGAAGCGGGATCATTCCAAATATTTCGGACCATACACCAATGCACGGGCAGTCAAGGATATCCTGGAATTGATCAATAAGCTCTATCATCTGCGTACATGCAACCGCAGACTGCCGCAGGATATCGGCAAGGATCGCCCATGCCTGTATTACCAGATCGGGCAGTGTAAGGCACCTTGCAATGGGAAGATCAGTCAGGAGGATTACGGCAGACAGGTGCAGGCGGCGTTGTCGTTCCTGAATGGAAATTACAAGGAGATATTGACGGAACTTCAGGAGCAGATGCGGGCGCAGGCGGAAGAAATGGAGTTTGAGAAAGCGGCTGAGACGCGGGATCTGATCGAGAGTATCCGGCATATCGAGGATAAGCAGCAGATGAATAAGGCGTCTGGTGAAGACCGGGATGTTATCGCGTGTGCATCGAACGACAAGGATATTGTCGTGACCGTATTCTTCGTGCGGGATGGTAAACTGCTTGGACGGGAAAATCATCATATGAATGGCAACAGCAAGGAACGGTTGTCAGAGGTGCTGGCGGCATTTATCAAGCAGTTTTATTCGGGGACACCGTATCTGCCGAGAGAAATTCTGGTTCCGGAAGTGCCGGAGGAACAGCAAATCTTAGAGGCGTATTTGAGTGAACGGCGCGAATCGAAGGTGCAGATTGTTGTGCCGCAGAAGGGAGACAAGAAAAAGATCTTGGATCTGGCGGCAGAAAATGCGAGATTGGTACTAGCGCAGGATATGGAACGTGTGAAGCGGCAGGAGAAGCGGACAATCGGAGCGGCAAATGAGATTGCGGAGCTTCTTGGAATTCCGTCGGCGAACCGGATGGAGGCGTTTGATATCTCCAATATCTCTGGCGTATTGTCAGTGGCGTCGATGGTTGTGTTTGAACAGGGAAAGCCGAAGAAGAATGCGTATCGTAAATTCCGGCTGCGGACGGTAACGGGTCCGGATGATTATGCATCCATGAAGGAAGTGCTGTCGAGACGATTCACAGATGAGAAGATGGATGTTTTGCCAGATGTCATTATGATGGATGGTGGTAAAGGACAGGTAAACGTTGCATTGATGGTATTGGATAGCCTGGGGCTTGACATTCCAGTGTGTGGTATGGTAAAAGATGATAACCACAGAACAAGAGGCTTGTATTATAATAATGTGGAAGTGAAGTTCCCGAAGGGCAGTGAAGCGATGTTGATGGTGACGGCACTGCAGGATGAAGCGCACCGCTTCGCGATAGAATATCACCGGCAGCTCCGCAGCAAAAATCAGGTACATTCCGTGCTCGATGAGATACCGGGGGTAGGTGAGAATCGGCGGAAGCAGCTGCTCAAATATTTCGGTGAGATACGGAAGATCAGGGAAGCGACAATCAGCGAGCTTGCAGAAGTGCCGGGAATTCCAGAGTCCGTTGCGAAGAATGTGTATGAATTTTTTCATGCGGAATAAACTGTCTAACCGGTATTAGAAAACAGACGAATAAAGACTTAGGAGAACACGATATGTTTCAGAGATTTTTTCCAAACGAATATTACGACAGTACCTATCATATTGATTTTCAGGCATTCTATGACAAAGGATACCGCGCGGTACTGTTCGATGTTGACAATACACTGGTGGAACATGATGCACCTGCCAATGCGCGTGCAAAGGCATTGATACAGAAATTAAAGGATATGGGATATGGTGTCTGCTTCGTGTCAAATAACGATGAGGAACGTGTAAAATCCTTCAATGAACAGGTTGGAGCAACTTATGTATATAAGGCAGGAAAACCGTCAGCCAGAGGATATGTGCAGGCAATGCAGAAGCTTGGTACTGACCGGACGAATACGTTGTTTGTCGGAGACCAGATCTTTACTGATATCTGGGGTGCAAACAATGCGCAACTTTACAGCATCTTAGTACAGCCGATTGCAAAGCACGAGGAGATTCAGATTGTGTTAAAACGAATCCCGGAAAAATGGGTGTTGCACAGCTATCTGAAGAAACATACATTGCAGACAGGAAAGTAAAAAAGAAAACACACGAAAAAGAAAAAGACGCGGAAAGCGTCTTTTTCTTTGGGTTAAAATATATTTATCAATAAAATAATTAAGCAAGCTTGTTAACAGCAAGTGTTAAACGGGAAATCTTTCTTGAAGCGTTGTTCTTGTGGTAGATTCCCTTTGAAGCAGCCTTGCTGATCTCGGATGTAGCAACCTGAAGTGCAGCTTCTGCAGCAGCCTTATCGTTTGCCTCGATAGCAGCCTCAACCTTCTTAACTAAAGTCTTAATCTTAGACTTGATCATTTTGTTTCTTAAAGTCTTTGTCTCGATAACAAGAATTCTCTTCTTTGCGGATTTGATATTAGCCAAACCTGACACCTCCATAAAATATTATAATAGTTTAAGTTTATATAATTATCACTTTGGTCAAGACACGAACAATCCGTCCACACCACTAGACAGATTGGACCAGTGAAAATTTCTAATTGTGTTCACACACAAACCATAGAATAGCAAAAAGCCATTTTTCTGTCAATACTTTTTGATGAAAAAACCCGTAAAAACCTAAATTTTAGCTTGCAGAATAGTCCTGGATCATCTTATCGTAATCTGCGATTGGCATAGGTTTTGCAAACAGGAAGCCCTGACCGATTTCACAGTTGATGGAACTGAGCATTTCCAGCTGTTCGACAGTCTCGATGCCTTCGCTGACAACGCGGATATCGAGGGTGTGTGCCATCTCGATGATACTGCGCAGGATGCTGATTGCATTTTTGTCGTTTGTCGTTGACCGGGACAAGAAATCATGGTCAAGCTTGATGACATCGATCGGCAGATCCTTGAGCAGTGTAAGGGAAGAGTAGCCAGTTCCAAAATCGTCCATGTTGATGATGAAATCCATCGATTTCAGCTTGTTCAACACATCGATCATCTGTGAGTAATTCTCAGAGAAAATACTCTCGGTGATTTCGAATTCCAGATAATGATGTGGAATGTAGTACTTCTCGACGATCTCCTGTACTTTTGACAGGAAGTCCGGATGCGCCAGCGTTACCCGTGACAGGTTCACGGAGAACGGAATGACGTAGATGTCGGAATCGAGATACCGGCGGATGGACTTACAAGCCTGCTCGAGCATGAAACAGTCGATCTGATAGATGAAACCGTTCTTCTCGAAGGATGGGATAAAGGCTGCCGGTTCCAAAAATCCCTTGGAAGGAGATAACCAGCGCACCAGAAGTTCTCCACCGATCAGGCTCTTCGATGCAATATCGTACTTTGGCTGTACATATGCACAGAATTCGTTGTTCTCAAGGGCACCGTGGATGCTGTTCTCAAGCTGTGCATCGTTCAATACCTTCTTGTGGTATTCGTCATCATAGAATGCATACGATACGCCGGTTGAAGCATCGATGGACTTGCCAGCCATCATTGCGCGGTCGACTAAGCGGTTGATGCTGTAGCTGTGCATTGTTTCGTCGATGATAAGAATTCCGGTCGTGAAGTCTACGACGAACCGATCCTGAATGGCAAGGCATGCATCATGCACCTCTGCCTTGATGTTGTTGAAGATGGACATAAACTGATCTTCTGCCTTGTAGTGAATCAGCATGATGTAAGTATCGCTGATAACACGGGCAAATGTCTCACCTTCCTGCATATATTTGTTCAATACATCTGCGACTGCCTTGAGCGTCTGATCGCCCACATTATGACCATAGGTTTCGTTGATGTATTTGAAGTTCTTGATGTTAAAGTAGAACATAACATAATCGGTGTCCGGGTTGTCGTTTAAGATTGCCTGTGCATCGACCTTGAACTTCTCGAAGTTTCCATATCCGGTTACAATATCGCGGTAAGAAGCCTCGGCAATGCGCTTTTCGATGTTGATGTTCTGCTCGAGTTCCTTGCGGAGCTGTTCTGCCTTTGTCTCCTTGTGTGCGGAGGTTGAAATCAAAAATGTATGGCTGCCGGAACTCCAGTTGATCGTTGTCATATGGACATCCAGCGGCTCGTCGAGCGTGCGATTGTGCTTGATGCAGCCAACAGTCGGATTACTGTCAGAGATCTTATGTACAGGACAATCACGGCAAGGCCCGCTTTCCTGCTGCAGGCAGGTGTAGCATTTGCTGTTTAAAGCAAGTTTTGGAAAATATTCCCGCGCACATTCGTTGAAATACATGACGTCGTAGGAGTCCTTGTCGACAACGACCATCGGATTCTGTACGAGATCAAACGCCTTGATCGTGTCATCACGCAGCAATGACATCGCACGGTTTGCCTGTTTTGTCTTGATCGCTTCTCCGAACAGGCGGAAGATCTGCTTAAATGCGGTCAATGTCTGCGCGTTCCATGTGACGTCTTTGTCCATGGAATAGAAGCTGATAAAGCCAATCCGTTTGCCGTTTGTATTGATATCGCACTGCATGAGCTTGCGGATGCCTTCCGCATACGGGTTCATGCTTGCGGTGTTTGTCTTGATCAAAGATGTATCGGAGGAATAGGTAATGCCGTCCGTTCCCATCGCAGATAATTCCTCCAGAATCGCAGCAGGCGTATGCTGGCGGAGCGTCATATCGTTGTTGATTCCCTTTTTGCACCATTGATGCGTACAGTCAACGAAGCTCTTGTTGTAGCTGTATTCCCAGATGCTGATCTTGTCGATGGCGTAGTGCTCGCCTACGATTGCCATTGCCTGTTCGATCGCAGTGTAGGTGTTGGTGCTGGCAAACAGTGTAGAAAGCAGGGAATCTAAAAGAGCAGAGGTTTCTGTTTCTTTTACTGTCGGCTCGGAACGATCATTTTCGTACTTCCCACGTTCCATATCATCGGCATAGAAGAAGTAGCCGTTTTTGCCGTTTAACTTCGCCTGATACAGGGCAGTATCTGCATTTTCCAGCAGGACGTTATATGGAATCTGCTGGTTCGTTGCGGCGATACCGATACTGAGTGTGACCTTGCAATCGTGCTGGTACAGCTCACGCAGACGATCGGCGATCATAACGGCTTTTTCGCTTGCAAGCTGGGTATCTAACACATTGGATAAAAATACGCAGAATTCGTCGCCGCCGAGACGCCCGGCAATGCCGTAATCGCCTTTGAATTCCTGCAGCGCCTTTGCAATGTCGACGATGACTTCGTCACCCTTCAAATGTCCAAATGTATCATTGATCTTCTTGAAATCATCAATATCGACCAACATCAGAACCTGATAGCTGTTTCCGTTTAGTTCACGCAGGGATGCTTGAATTTTGCTCTCGGTTGTCGCCTTGTTGTAAAGTCCGGTCATCTGATCGGTCTCTGCACGGATCAGAAGCTTTTGCTGTTCCACCTTCTGGGCATGGATATTCCGGAGCAGACCAACGACACGAAGCGGCGTTCCCTCCTCGTCGTAGATGGTGGAGAATGTGGAGAAGTACCACTGGAAACCACCATTTTTCGTATTTAATTTGAACTCTGTCGAATGATATTCTGTGCCGGCTTTTGCCAGATAAAACAGCTCTTCGATCGCGGACTGTGTATCGTAAGAGACGAGTCCCATCTTGAGCATATTTTCGGTCGGGTTCTCAATCACAGATTCACCTTCAAAGATATGGTTGAACTTCTCGGCAAAGGTGATCGTATCGGTTGCAATATCATATTCGTAAGGAAGTTCCTCAGAGATATCAGAGATGATCAGATATTTCTGCTCTTCGAGCATTGCCTTTGTCTCTGCAATCTTCAGACTTGTAATATCTGACATAACGAGGTTTACAACCGGGAAGCCTTGTTCCTCGGAACCGGAGCGGGCGATGACTGCATTGACCCATTTGATGCTGCCATCCGCACACTGGATACGGAAGTTCATGATCTTGGAATTCTCCTCGTTTTCTGTCAGGTCAGCAAGCGCGTCGATCACAAGCGCCAGATCCTCACTCAATACGAGCTGCAGTGTGCTCTTGCCGAACTTCTCCTTGTAATCATGTTCAGAGTAGCCGCACATATCATAAAAGAAATTATTTGCCCATAAAAGAGAGAGATTGTTGTCGAGCAGATGCTTGCTCACGCCGCTCGGAACGGTATTTGCGAAAATCTCCAGATCGGTCTTGGCACGGACGGTCTCGTTCGCTGCATTTTCCAGATTCGTGATATCGGTAAAAACGCACTGTAATACGTCACGACCATCGTTCAAAGAAAATGCCTGTCCATTGCAAAGAACCGTAAGCACCGTACCGCTCTTCGTCACGATCCGATGCTGGATACTGATCAGATTCGAGATACTTAACTGATAGTTCATGGAGGCGATCACTTCTGTGAAATCCTCCACATATAACAGATTATCCAGGGTACAGATCTTCTTGGACAATTCACGCGGAGAGTATCCTGTCATTGTACAAAGCCCCTGGTCAAAGTCTAAAATATTGTATGGTGCATCTGTCTCCAAGACAAATGTAGCCACGTCATTTCCATTTACAAAATTGCTTGATGCCATTATCGCCCCACCACCTCATGCTGTATAAAAAACTACTATTATTATAGAGGAAAACGGCATATGACGCAAGGCAAAAATGACGCAGAATTCCAGCGATATTGGACGCATTTATAAAATGGTTTCTTTACTTTGCAGGGCGGAAATGGTAAAATAAATAAGCTTATAGGTTTTTAAGATTTTACAGGAAAAAGATAGTAATCAATTATTATGAAAAGAGAAGAATATAGAAAGTTTCAATGGCTGGCGAGTGTCTGTATTGCGGTGTTTATTTTGAGCTTTGCTGTGTGCCTGCTGGCGTTTAACCGGAGTGTGTACCGGCTGTCTTCGACGGACTACCGTAACGGTGTGACCGTGGAGATCAGCAAGGCAGAGGCAGAGCTTTACTACGGACAGATTGCAGATTCGTATTGTCGCTTTTTTACAGGAAAATACAGGATTGCAGGATATGAATTATCGGACGAAAATGTGCATCAGCTGAACCGATTGAAAGGGTATTACCGGTTCGCATGGATTTTATCCATTGCATCGCTGGCTGGGATGATATACAGTTTTCGCAGGCTTTGGCGCAGGCGGGAGACGATGCCGTGTTTTTATGGAAGTGCAGGCGGCGCGTGTCTGGTGGCGCTTCTGATGCTGCGGATCGTGACATCAAAAAGAGAGGTCTATGCAGGACTTCGGAATATGATATTCCGTGGCGATTATGGTTATTTTTCTTCCGGAGATGTGCTGTGTAAGATTCTGCCGGAAACCTTTGCAAGGAATCTGGCGTTGCTATATCTTGGCATAGTTGCAGCGGAGATTTTTGTGTTTGTGATGATTCGTGTGTGTGTCCGTCTGGCGGGGCGGCCACACCGGTTTTAGATATAGAGAAGGATATTTTTAAGGAGGGTTACAAAATATGAACAAACGACTGGAAGATTGGGTAAACTGGATTTTGTACGATGAATTGAAAAATGGGGTTATCAATGCACCGAAGCATCTGCTCGGAAACCATGATTATGGCGATGGACAGGTGATCACCGTATATCGTCCATATGCAGAGAAAGTCTGCGTCGTATCTCCGACAGGCAAAAACCGAGAGGAGATGGAATGTCTGGCAGAGGGTTTCTATGGATTTTACAGTGCAAAGAAGAAATATAAGGGAACAAAATACCGCATCGAGACAACCTATCAGGATGGTACAACGGTTGTGACTGCCGATGCATACGCGTTTGACTCACAGATCACAGAGTTTGACACATATCTTTTTGCAGAGGGCAAGCACTATGATGTCTACGAAAAGTTTGGTGCGCATCCGATGACGATCGATGGTGTGAAGGGAACATACTTCGCAGTATGGGCACCGCATGCGAGACGTGTCAGTGTCGTAGGTGATTTTAACATGTGGGATGGCGCACTCAACCCGATGCAGATGATGCAGACCTCCGGTATCTATGAGCTGTTTATCCCGGATGTAGCTCCGGGGGCTGTCTACAAATATCAGATTCTGACAAGAGACGGTGAAATCTTATACAAGGCAGATCCATATGGAAACCAGTGTCAGGTAAGACCGGACAATGCGAATGTCGTTGCGGATCTGACCGGATATAAGTGGAAGGATACGGACTGGATCGAGAACCGGAAGCAGCAGACGCGTGAGACCGAGCTGAAAAAGCCGATGGCAATTTATGAGTGCCACCTCGGTTCGTGGAAGAAGAAAATTGAGGATTCAGATTTTGGATTCTATACCTACCGTGAGCTTGCAAAGATGCTCTGCGATTATGTAAAGAAGATGGGATACACCCATGTCGAGCTGATGGGTATTGCAGAGTATCCATTTGATGGATCATGGGGTTATCAGGTAACGAATTATTATGCACCGACCAGCCGTTACGGCTCGCCGGAGGATTTCATGTATTTTGTAGATCACATGCATGAAAACGGCATCGGTGTGATCTTGGACTGGGTGCCGGCACATTTCCCGAGAGATGCGCACGGACTTGGAAGATTTGATGGCATGCCGCTTTATGAGCATCCGGATCCAAGACGCGGCGAGCATCCGGACTGGGGAACCTATATCTTTGATTTTGGAAGAAATGAGGTCTCTAACTTCTTAACAGCCAATGCGTTGTTCTGGGTGGAGAAGTTCCATGTGGATGCATTGCGTGTGGATGCGGTCGCTTCTATGTTGTATCTGGATTACGGAAAGCAGGATGGACAGTGGCTGCCGAATAAAGATGGCGGAAATGAGAATTACGATGCAATCGAACTGCTCCGCAAGATCAATACGGTTATGGAAGAGCGCAATCCGGGCGCGTTCCTGATTGCGGAAGAGTCTACGGCATGGGCAGGTGTCACAGCACCGGCAAGCATGAAGGGGCTTGGCTTCCTGTACAAGTGGAATATGGGATGGATGAATGACTTCTTAGAGTATATGAAGATGGATCCATATTTCCGTTCATTTAATCACAACCGACTGACATTCAGCCTGTCATATACATATGCAGAGAATTATGTGCTTGTGATTTCACACGATGAGGTCGTACATCTCAAGTGCTCCATGCTCAACAAGATGCCGGGTGTAGAAATGGATAAGTTCGCAAACCTGCGTACGGCTTATGGATTTATGTATGGACATCCGGGCAAGAAGCTTTTGTTCATGGGACAGGAGTTCGGACAGCTTCGTGAGTGGAGTGAGGCAAGAAGTCTTGACTGGTTCTTATTAGATCAGCCTCTGCATAAGAAGATGCAGAAATGGGTGGCAGATCTGAACCATATGTATACAACCTATGACGCATGCTACTACAATGACAACAATCAGATGGGATTCGAGTGGACCAAGGTCGATGATGCAAATACAAGTATTATCGCGTTTGTGCGTCGTGGAAAGACGGTGAAGGATCAGTTGTTGTTCGTATGCAATTTCGTTCCGGTAGAGCGTAAGGATTACTGGATTGGAGTGCCTTGCCTGACCGAGTATGAGGAGATCATCAATTCGGATGCGAAGATCTACGGCGGTTCCGGTACGAAAAACGGTAAGGTAAAGGCATTTGAAGAAAAGTGTGATCGTATGCCGTATGCGATCAGCATTGATATCGCACCGCTTTCCATGATGGTATTCAGATACGATTATGTAGACAAGAAACAGGCTGTTGTGGATGCACCTGCGACAGCAGCAATTGAGAAAAAGCCGGAGCCGAAGAAGGCGACAACGGCGAAGAAGTCAACAGCAGCAAAGAAGCCGACTGCAAAGAAAGCGGCTGTGGCAAGGACTTCCACAGAAAATAAGTCAGTAGAAAAAAAGACGACGAAATAATGGCAGAAAGATATGAGTAAGAAAAAAGCAGATAAGAAAAAAGGCGGATTTGTGCGGGCAATCAGGAATATATTTGTGTTCCTGATTGCGTGTGCGCTGCTGATCCTTCTTGGGTTGACAGGAATCTATATCTATGTTAAACATGATGTGAATCCCCGTCTGCTGAAAGAGGAGGACGCAACTGCACTTTCGGATGTGGATTGTATTATCATTCTTGGGGCATCTGTAAAGAATGGAGATACACCGAGTCCGATGCTGCGGGATCGATTGGATGAGGGGATTGCACTTTACAAGGCAGGCTGTGCACCGAAGATACTGATGAGTGGTGACCACGGCAGCGAATATTATAACGAAGTCAGTGTCATGAAGAACTATGCGATCAAGCAGGGCGTTCCGTCGGAGGATATTTTCCTGGATCATGCGGGATTTTCTACTTATGAGAGTATGTACCGTGCCAGAGCAATCTTTGGCGCGGAAAAAGTTGTGATCGTCACGCAGAAATATCATTTGACACGTGCGGTCTACAATGCCAAGAATCTCGGTATGGATGCATATGGAGTGGCGGCAGCACCGATTAACTACGGTGGACAGACCATCCGGAATATCCGCGAGTATCTGGCAATCAGCAAGGACTTTGTTATGACATTTATCAAACCGGAGCCGACTGTACTTGGTAACCCGATTTCCTTAGATGGAAGCGGGGATGTTACCAACGGCGCAGATTAACATAGACACAGAAAAGAGGAGGAGCGAAGAGCGTGAAGATGATTTCATTGGAAGAAGAATTGAAGGGCAATGCGTACCCGGGCAGAGGTATCGTGATCGGAAAGTCACAGGATGGCAAGAAAGCGGTAACTGCATATTTCATTATGGGACGCAGCGTGAATTCACGGAACCGTGTATTTACAGAGACAGAGGATGGCATAAGAACAGAGGCAGCAGATCCTTCCAAGCTGACTGATCCACATCTGATCATCTATGCACCAGTGCGTGTATTAGGCAACAAGACGATTGTGACAAATGGAGATCAGACAGATACGATTTATGAGCTGATGGATAAGCAGCAGACATTTGAGCAGTCTTTACGCACGCGAGAATATGAGGATGATGCACCAAATTATACACCACGTATTTCCGGCATTATGCATGTGGAAAATGGTTCGTATAATTATGCAATGTCCATCTTAAAATCCGCAGACGGAAATCCGGATTGCTGTGAGAGATTTACATTCTCTTATACAAATCCACTTCCGGGAACCGGACATTTCATTCACACCTATATGGGTGATGGCAATCCACTTCCAAGCTTTGAGGGTGAGCCGAAGCTGGTTGCAATCCCGGATGATATGGATGCATTTACCGATATGCTGTGGAACTCTTTGAATGAGGATAACAAGGTATCTTTGTTTGTTCGCTATATCGATATCGAGACAGGTAAGGCAACATCAAAGATTATCAATAAATACGACAGAGTCTAAGAAAGCGGAGGATGAAAAATCATGGCAAACGAAATTATGCTTAAGTATGGATGTAACCCGAATCAGAAACCATCTCGTATCTACATGGAGGATGGAAGCGAGCTTCCAGTCAAGGTGATCAATGGCAAGCCGGGTTATATCAACTTTTTGGATGCATTTAACGGCTGGCAGCTTGTAAAGGAGCTGAAAGAAGCAACCGGACTTCCGGCAGCAACTTCCTTCAAGCATGTATCTCCGGCGGGTGCGGCTGTGGGACTTCCGCTTGATGATACATTGGCAAAGATCTACTGGGTAGACGATCTCGGCGAGCTTTCTCCGCTGGCATGTGCTTATGCGAGAGCCAGAGGCGCTGACCGTATGTCTTCCTTCGGTGATTTCATTGCACTTTCTGATGTGTGTGATAAGGATACAGCAAGACTGATCAAGCGTGAGGTATCCGATGGTGTGATTGCGCCGGGCTACACAGATGAGGCAATTGAGCTTCTGATGCAGAAGAAAAAGGGCAATTACAATATTATTCAGATTGATCCTTCGTATGTACCAGCTCCAATCGAGCACAAGCAGGTATATGGCATCACATTTGAGCAGGGAAGAAATGAGCTTCCAATCAACGATGAACTGCTTTCAAACATTGTGACAAAGAACAAAGATCTTCCAGAATCTGCAAAGAACGATATGAAGATTGCTTTGATCACTCTGAAATATACACAGTCAAACTCTGTATGCTATGTGAAGAACGGACAGGCAATCGGTATCGGTGCCGGTCAGCAGTCCCGTGTACATTGTACAAGACTTGCCGGACAGAAGGCAGATAACTGGTATCTCCGTCAGGCACCACAGGTTCTGAATTTGCAGTTTGTAGATTCGCTTGGACGTGCAGACCGTGACAATGCAATCGATGTTTACATCGGTGATGAGTATGAGGATGTACTTCGCGAGGGCGAATGGCAGAAGCGTTTCAAGGTAAAGCCACCAGTATTTACACGTGAGGAGAAGCGTGCTTGGCTCGATGGAAATACTGATGTAACACTTGGTTCTGATGCATTCTTCCCATTCTCTGATAATGTAGAGCGTGCAAAGAAGAGTGGTGTGAAGTATATCGCACAGCCGGGTGGTTCTGTACGTGATGATCTTGTCATCGAGTGTGCAGACAAGTACGATATGGTTATGGCATTTACAGGAATCCGTCTGTTTCATCACTAATCGGATGTTGTAAAGCGAAATAATAGTGGAAAGAAAAATGTGAATCCGCAAGGCCAGAAATGGCTTTGCGGATTTTTGTAATATGTGCCGAACAATATTGTAAAATCCAATAGAAATCTTATTTGACATATGATGGAATATCCGATATAATTCAAGCATGTATGCTCGGAAGAAGTCTGGGCAAGTATTTCGTGAAAGAAAGGAAAATAGAGATGGCTGAGAAGAAAAATCTGTTGACTAGAGAAGGTCTTCGTAAGTTAGAGGACGAGTTACAGGACTTAAAGGTAAATAGACGTCAGGAAATTGCACAGAAGATCAAAGAAGCAAGAGAGCAAGGAGACTTGTCAGAGAACGCCGAGTACGATGCTGCAAAGGACGAGCAGAGAGATATCGAGGCTCGCATCGAAGAAATCGAGAAGATCCTGAAGTATGCAGAGGTTGCTGACGAAGAAGAAGTAGAGCAGGGTGTTGTAAACTTTGGTTCTGAGGTATCTATTCTGGATATCGATATGGATGAGGTAAATACATTCAAGATCGTTGGTTCTACTGAGTCCAATATTCTGGAAGGAAAGCTTTCCAATGAATCTCCACTTGGCATGGCTATTTTGAAGAAACGTGTAGGCGAGACAGTTACAGTGGAAGCACCAGACGGAAATTTTGACTTCCGCATTTTGGATATTCGATAAGAAAGAGAGAAATAAAAGTGGCAGAGAATAAGCAGCAGGATACAAACAAGCTGTTGCAGGTGCGTCGCGATAAGCTCGCAGAACTGCAGGCAGCGGGAAAAGATCCGTTTGAGATTACAAAATATGATGTGACAAATCATAGTGAAGATGTAAAGGAAACTTACATCGCACACGAAGCAGAGCTTCTGGCAGGCAGACCGGCACCGGATGTAGAGGGACTGGATGATGAGCAGAAGAAGGAAGCTCTGACGAACGACTACAATGAGAGAAGAGCAATCATGGATGGCTCTCCGATTCATGTAAGTATTGCCGGACGTATGATGTTCAAGCGTGTCATGGGTAAGGCATCTTTCTGTAACATTCAGGATTTGAAGGGAAATATTCAGGTCTATGTTGCAAGAGACCAGATCGGCGAAGAAAGCTATGCAGATTTCAAGAAGTCTGATATTGGAGATATTTATGGTGTGAAGGGATATGCATTCCGTACAAAGACGGGAGAGATTTCCATTCATGCGGAGGAGATGACACTTCTGTCGAAGTCTTTGCAGATCCTTCCAGAGAAGTTCCACGGACTGACCGATACGGATATGCGTTATCGTCAGAGATATGTGGATCTGATCATGAATCAGGAAAGCAAGGCAGTGTTCATCAAGCGTTCCCAGATCCTGAAGGAGATTCGTAATTTCCTTGCAGGGCGTGATTTCATGGAAGTTGAGACACCAATGCTCGTATCGAATGCAGGTGGTGCCGCAGCGAGACCATTTGAGACACATTACAATGCATTAAATGAAGATGTAAAGCTTCGTATCTCACTGGAATTATATCTGAAGAGACTGATCGTTGGTGGTCTGGAAAGAGTATTCGAGATCGGTCGTGTATTCCGTAATGAGGGTGTGGATACCCGTCACAATCCGGAGTTTACATTGATGGAGCTGTATCAGGCATATACCGATTACGAGGGCATGATGGAACTGACAGAGTCTATGTTCCGTTACCTTGCAGAGAAGGTATGTGGCAGTACAAAGATTTCTTACAATGGTATTGAAATCGACTTTGGTAAGCCATTTGAGCGTCTGACAATGAATGACGCAATCAAGAAATATACAGGCATTGATTTTGATCAGGTAGCGGATGATGCAGAGGCAAAGAAGCTGGCAGACGAGCATCATATCGCATACGAGGATCGTCATAAGAAGGGTGACATTATCAACCTGTTCTTCGAGGAGTTCTGTGAGGAGAAGCTGATCCAGCCAACATTTATCATGGATCATCCAATCGAGATTTCTCCACTTACGAAGAAGAAGCCTTCGGATCCAAGCAAGGTAGAACGTTTCGAGCTCTTCATCAATACATGGGAGATGTGTAATGCATACTCCGAGCTGAACGATCCAATCGATCAGCGTGAGCGTTTCGCCGCACAGGATGCAAATGCCGCTGCAGGTGATGACGAGGCAGAGCATACAGATGAAGATTTCCTGAATGCTTTGGAGATCGGTATGCCGCCAACGGGTGGTATCGGTTATGGTATTGACCGTTTGGTAATGCTGCTTACAGATTCACAGGCAATCAGGGATGTTTTGCTCTTCCCGACGATGAAGACCCTCGGTGGTGTAAAATCCGAAAATGGTGTAAGTTCTAAAGAGGTTTCTACACCAAATTCAGAGCCTGAGAAAATTGATTTTTCTAAGGTAAAGATTGAGCCTTTATTTGAAGAAGATGTTGATTTTGATACATTCTCAAAGTCTGATTTCAGAGCTGTAAAGGTTAAAGAGTGTGTTGCAGTACCGAAGTCAAAGAAACTCCTTCAGTTCACTCTTGATGACGGAACAGGCACGGATAGAACCATTTTAAGCGGTATTCACGCATATTACGAGCCGGAAGAACTTGTTGGTAAGACACTTATCGCAATCACAAATCTTCCCCCAAGAGCAATGATGGGCATTGATTCTTGCGGTATGCTTCTGAGTGCAGTACACGAAGAAGAAGGCGAAGAAAAGCTCCATCTGCTTATGGTAGATGACCATATTCCGGCAGGTGCAAAGCTCTACTAAGAAGTACCGTTTTACCCTACAAAACGGGATGTACTTCATTTGTGAAAAAGCTCTGAAAATACACAAATACACCAAATTTACACCAAATGGTGCTTGAAACGGTGCAGAGCCTTAAAAATCGCATAATTTTCAAAATTTATGGGCAGTTCCATTACGGAATTGCCCATTTTCAGAAATAAGGAGGATATGATATGGAATACGGAGTAAAGGTTACGGTTTTAGATAAAAAAATATATCCCGAATTGCAGGCACAATATTGTGCAGTACCCGATAGTGGCAAATGTCCTTGCTTTAATGTCGGCGATGAATTTATGTTTTATCGCAATGACGAGCGAGACGACTTTTGGCATATGGGAACGGGAACTTTAATAAAAAGCGGAGAACCCGATGAGGGAGTGTTGCTTTCACCGGGCACTATGCATTGCGGCACAGAAGGAGTGCCGTTCTGTTCAGAAGCTTGGGACGCAATCAGCAGATACATTTACACCGCTCTGCAAGGCGGAGCAATTATGCACGGTTGGACGAACGACGATAAAGTTATGATTGCCTGTTGCAATGACGGCACAAGACCTGTTATTTTCAAAATTGAAAGAATAGACATTGATGATTGATTGTTGATGTTTTTAAGCTCTTTGAGAGAGGAGAAATCCTTTTCTCAAAGGGCTTTTTTTATTTTTACTGATATTCGCAAACTACAAGAAAAAGCCGAAACTTCATATACTCTAATCACAGAGGAAGTGGAGGTTTTGATATGAGTAACAGTTTAGCGGCAGTACATCCCGAATTGATTGCCGAATGGTCGGATAGGAATTTACCGCTGACACCTGACAGCGTGACTTTCGGCTCGAATAAGAAAGTATGGTGGAAAGGTGCTTGCGGTCACGAATGGGAAACAAGTATAAAGGCTCGTTCCAGTGGAGAGAAATGCCCCATATGCTCCGGTGCGAGAGTGATTGAGGGAATTAACGATTTAAGTACATTGAAGCCGGAATTGGCTTCGGAGTGGTCAGAGAAAAATGAAATCAAGCCGACAGAGGTATCTATCGGCTCACACAAGAAAGTGATATGGAAGTGTAAATTAGGACACGAATGGATAGCCACTGTAAAGAGCAGAACCATCAACAAAACAGGTTGCCCGTACTGCTCCCATAACAAAGTGCTTGTAGGATTTAATGACTTTGCAACGCTATTCCCGGAAGTTGCAAATGAATGGTCGGACAAGAATGAAAAGAAGCCTACCGAAGTTATGGCGTTTGCAAACAGCAAGGCTTGGTGGAAGTGCAGAACCTGCGGTTATGAATGGAATACGCTTATCTCTACACGTTCAGGCGGCAGTAAATGTCCTTGTTGCAGTGGCTATACATTTATAAAAGGCAGGAATGACCTAAAAAGTACACACCCACAGATAGCCGAGGAATGGTCAGAGAAGAATTTTCCTCTGAAACCGAATGAGGTAAATGCAAAGTCGAGGAAAAATGTATGGTGGCATTGCAGAAAATGTGGAAACGAGTGGAAATCAGTTATCAATGCCCGTGTGAAAGGAACGGTTTGCCCTGTCTGTGCAGAGCGAGAAGTGCTTGCCGGATACAATGACTTTGCAACAACTGATAGAAAATTACTTGTTGAGTGGGATTATGAATTAAACAAGTTAAAACCGACAGAAGTTTCAAGAAATTCGGCAAAGAGAGCGTGGTGGAAATGCAGATACGGTCATTCTTGGAGTATGAAGATAAATGAGCGTACTGTTCTTGGAAAAGGGTGCAGGATGTGTGAGCAGGAGTATATGTCGTTGTTCCCGGCTCTTGCAATCAGTTATTATTCCAATTTGAAAGGATTGAAAGTTGAACTTGGCTCTGATAGGTTATTCGGCATTCCACTTGATGTATATATCCCACTGGAGCAGATTGCCATTCAAGTGAATACAGACTCGGAGAAGATAGATATACTAAAGGAACATCTCTGTAAACAACGTGGAATCAAACTCATTAAGTTACCGATGAAGCCAAACGAAGCGGAACCCGAATATGTACAGCGTATCAAAGCAGCATTTCAGAGCGTACATATATTTATATCTTCCGATACAGAAGAAGATGTTAAGATAATCAGGAAAATATTTAAGAACTGGAGGAACAGCCGATGAGAGAAAAGAAATATCACATTTATCTAACTGATGATGAGCAAAGCAGAGTGATACAGTCGCTTATCAATCTGAAAAACAACCTCATAGTACAAGGAAGATACACCGACGCAGTAGATGAAGTTCTTCTGAAAGTGCTGTCCGCAAGGAAAAAGAAACTGAAAATCAAATAATTTCAAGCATTTATGCCGTCTGTTTTTTAACCGAAACAGGCGGCTTTTTTTGTTGTCAAAAATTTTTTGAAAATTTTTTCGGAAAAGCAGCGATTTTGGGTGTCCAAAATGAAGCTTTTTGTGCAATGAGTGAAGGGGCTAATTCCTGATGATGAAGACGGAAGCCTTTTCACTTGTTCTTTGACAACTGAATACACAGGTCGTTAAGACTTTAATTCTGATGATAGCCACTTTAGCGGGTACGCCGAAACTTCTCAAAATTACAGAACAGCGAGAACTCCTGCTATGGGTATCGGATTGCAACCGATATGGCGATGACAGTCAGAAGGATAATGATACTTCTCTACGGAGCTGGCGGAGTACCCGGCAGAGGTTAGATTCCTATGATACAGATAAGCAGTCTGTTCCTTAACGACTTCCCGAAAGCGATATGCTTGGCAAGGGATATTGAGAATAAATATTGCCACGACCGTTTAGGAAATGAAACGGTCAAGTACATAGCCGTTTTTATTGGCTATGAATAAATCGAAAGGAGGACGCAAGAGGTGTCAAACTGCAAAACGATTGCCATATGCAATCAAAAAGGCGGAGTCGGAAAGACAACGACAACGGTTAATCTTGGTGTTGGTCTTGCAATGCAGGGTAAGAAAGTGTTGCTCATAGACGCAGACCCGCAGGGAGATTTAACTACTTGTCTCGGCTGGAGAGATACAGACAATTTGGGTATCACGCTTGCAACGAAACTTACAGATGTGATTAGTGAAACGATGAATGACCCGACAGACGGTATCCTGCATCACGAGGAAGGCGTTGACCTTTTACCGGCGAACCTTGAACTTTCGGCGATGGAATATAACCTAATGAACGCTATGAGCAGAGAAACCACTTTGAGGAATTATTTAAGTCAGGTCAAAGACAGATATGATTTTGTTCTGATTGACTGTATGCCCTCACTGAGTATGGTAACACTCAATGCTTTATCTGCGGCAGACAGCGTGATTATTCCGGTGCAGGCACAGTATTTGCCGGCTAAGGGTATGACCCAGCTTGTGCAGACTATTTCAAAAGTCAAGAAGTATATTAATCAGGATATTAAGATAGATGGTATGCTGCTTACTTTGGTGGATAGCCGAACAAACCTTGCAAAGAGTACGGTGGAAGCACTCAGGGCAAACTTCGGTAATCAGATAAGAATGTATCGAACACAAATCTCGATTGCCGTGAAAGCTGCTGAAACTTCTTCCAAAGGCAAAAGCATTTATGCTTATGAGCCAAACAGCACAGTGTCTAAGGCATACGCTGAATTTACAAAGGAGGTGTTAGCCGATGGCAGGAAGAAAGAGCGACTTCACTCTCACGAAGCTCGATGATTTATTTACCACGCAGGCACAGCGAGATGAAGAACAGCTTTCAAAAATCCGAGATATTCCATTGGAGCTGATTGATGATTTTCCCGACCACCCGTTTAAGGTCAGGGACGATGAAGATATGATGCAGCTTGTGGAGATTTTTATCTTAGGATTTACAATAGGGTTATTAAGGATATTAAAGTGCTGTTTAAGTTGGGGGCATGTGTAGATCATATACCGATTTATAAAGCAATGTGCTAGGCTTTTGCAAATTCGGGTTATATTAGAATGGAAAAAATCCAGATGCGTTTAGAGATAAAACGGGGTGCGGAATAAGTGGATTATGAAAATATTTAACTTGATTAATATAGGTGGAACATGCTGGAAGTACAAAAATATTAAAAGCAACCAATCCTAGGTACAAACTGGTTAGAACAGTGGTGGATAGGCTCGGAAGATATTGGCTGATTTATAAACAGCAGCCAGATTTGGTTATTATGGGTATTGGGATACTGATACGATTTATCGCGAAGAGATTGCAAACACCGGTATGGATTGCAACAAAGGACGATATTTTGCTGGGCTTACTAATATGTGAAATGCTGGAGTCAATAGAGTTATTTTATGATTTGAATAATAAGATGCCGGGGACGATAAAGTTTGAATAAAAATATTATTCAGAGGTGCACTTTACTATCCTTGCAAGGGCAAAGCTGAGTAGTCTGAAAATTTCAGGAGTTGCTAATATGCTATAGAGGTGTAATCCCCCTCTCTTTGAAAACAGTAGTGGTATAGGAGAGGGGGAACAATTGGGGTTTTATCTTTTTTAATTAAATTTATTTCAATTCAACAATTAGTTCTATTTCACATGCGATTCCGCCAGGAAGTGAATTCGTACCAATTGCAGAGCGTGCAGGACAACCCATTTCTTCGCCGAAAATGTCGATGAGTAAATTGGACGCTCCATTTACAACTAATGGCTGTTCTGTGAAACTGTCTGTGCTGTTCACAAAAGCAAGTAATTTTACAAAGCTTTTAATTTTATTTAAGTCTCCAATTTTAGCATGTAGATTTGCTAGTAAATTTAACATACAATTATATGCTGCTTTTTGCCCGTCTTCTATGGAAAGACTATCTCCGAGTTTTCCAATAATAGTATTTCCATTGCCTAAATCGGGGCCGCAACCTGAACAATATAAAAAGTTATCACCAAATTCCTTGACAGGAGTATACACGCCACCTTTTGGTGGTGGAGATGGTAATAAAATGCCTTTTGATTCTAAAACATGATAGATATTCATATATTTGCCTCCTTGATTTGATTAGTAAAGTAAGAATCTATTTCTTGCAGTAACTGGCCATTGTGCAACAATATGCTTATTATCTATAACAATTGCATGATTATACAATGCACTTGTAGGACATATATGGGTTGGTAAAAGAAACAATTCCTTACCAATTGGTGGGCGTTCTTTTTCATATCCTTTTTTCATACGAAAAGTCCAATGTTCTTCGCTTTGAAAACACTCTTCGTAATTATCCACGCCTAATAAAAAAGCTTTAGGATCAGGTGGATCAGAGGCAATTGACTTGTATCCGCAATCAATTGTGAATAAGGCGTCATTAGGATGGCTAACAACTCTTGTCAGAATAGCTGCTCCTGGGAAAAAAGGCAAATCGGGATATTTTTTCTGATATCCGTAATCATATATAAAAACAGTGCCAGGTGAAAAATAAGTAGTATAATGTACGTCATTTTTCCATTCATCAACAAGATAAGGAAAAGATGGTGATCCTCCGATAATTATATTGGCATAATTGGGATTTTTGATAATTATACAATCAAGTATTTTTTTTAGTTTTTTACTCATTTCATGTATTTTCTTTTTACGAATGATAGGATCTGAATCTGTTTGGTGTCCATCATAACAATGAAAACCAACAATAGAGATCCCTGGTATTTCTTTGCATTTTTCAATGAATTTTTCCAAATTTTCTAATGGCACTCCTGTTCTATTCATACCGAGATTTACGTCTATAAAAAGATCGGTATGAACAGGACAGTCTTTTTGTAAATTACTGAGCAAATAAATAGACTCTATATTGTCTCCGATGGCATAAAAATGTGTTTGTGGAAAAGCAATCCTTAAATTGAGAAAACGTTTTATATTAGGGCCAATGATAGGATAAGCAAGTAATACATCTGTAGCACCACAAGTGGCGGCGATTTCGGCTTCTGATATAGTAGCACATTTAAAGCGCGTAATACCATTACTTATAGAAAGTCTAATAACATTTGGCATTTTATGGCTTTTAATATGTGGCCATAATGAATTTTTACTTTTAGTAATTGAGATTGCTGTATCAATGTTTTGTTGTATTATATTGCGATAATATAATAAGGATGGTGAGGGAGTGTTTTTGATTTCTTCAAAGTTGTAAAAATTAAACATATTCATTTAACTCCTTTGTGTATGTAAGTATGAAAATCAACAAAAAGTGTAAATATAACAAACAAATTGTTGATAGGTAAAGTATTACACTTTTGGTTGTAATAGTCAATATAATCTGTATATAATTTGCAAAATAGTCAAAATGAACAAATAAAATGCGAAAATATTGTATGAAATATGGAAAAAATAAAATAATAAATCAAAATATTGACTATTTGTTGAAAAAGAGATAGAATCACATTGAACAAATTGTTGAGATGGATGTGTTGTTTAACTACATGCAATTACTTTTGTACAAGGGTGGTGAAATTAATGAGTTATGTGAGTGATAATTTTAAAGTTCTGTGTGATATATGCGAATGTATTGCGAGACAGTTCGGTGAAGATTGTGAAGTTGTATTGCATGATCTTACAAAACCTTACGAGAATACAGTTGTGGCTATTTGGAATGGACATGTGACAGGAAGAAAGGTGGGTGATGGTGGAACAGATGCTGGGTTGGCAATTTTGAGAGGAACGGCTAACCCTAAAGATGAATATTGTTATATCAATACGGCGCCAAATGGCCATATATTAAAATCGACTAGTAAATATTTTGTTGATGAAAACGGAAAAGTTGTCGGAAGTTTGTGTATTAATTATGATATTACTAATTTAATGAAAGGACAAATTGCAATTGAAAAATTTACTTCTAAAAATGAACCGAGGGAGGAAATTTTTACAGGAAATGTAGACGAAATTTTAGAAATTCTTATGGAAAAAGCAGTAGAAAGTACGGGTAAGACAATAGATGTTTTAGATAAGGAAGATAAAGTGGAAATTGTAAAATATTTGGATGAGAAAGGAGCGTTTTTAATAAAAAAATCGGCAGAGCGAGTTGCTGAATATTTAGATATATCCAGATTTACAGTTTATAATTATTTAAATGAAACTAAGGAGGAATAAAATGTCATATGTTCTTATTAAAAATGGATATATATATGATGGATTAGGAAATCCACCATTTGTAGGTTCGCTCCTTTTGGAAGATGAGAATATAAAAGAAATATTTATTGGCAAAGAAGTATATAAATTAAAAAATTTAGAAAATACATCAATAATTGACGCAGAAGGATACATAATAACTCCTGGTTTTATAGATATTCACAGACATTGTGATATTAAACCTTTTTATGGAACGGAATTTGGTACTACATTGCTTTCACAAGGGATTACAACAGTAGTAGCTGGTAATTGCGGGTTCTCAATGGTTCCTATACCATTAGATGAAGAGCTATCAAAGGAAATATATGATTTTTCTGAACCTGTTTTAGGGAAACCTTTTAGAGAAATAAAAACAATAAGTGACTATTTTAGTAAACTTGGAAATATAAATTTGCCGGTTAATTTTGCTACTATGATTGGTTGTGGCACGATAAAATCGTCAATTAAAGGATTTTCTAATACGCCGTTTAATTCTGAGGAAATCAAAAAAGCTGTTTCTTATATCGAACAAGCAGTTGAAATGGGAGCAGTTGGAGTATCAGCTGGAATAATGTATATACCAGAATGTTATAATTTTAAGGAAGACTATATTCGTATGTTGCAACCGTTAAAAAAACATAATATTCCTTGGTGTGTTCACATTCGTGGAGAAGGGAACTCGCTGGTAAGTAGTATTACAGAGGTGATTGATATTGCTGAAAAAGTTAGATGTCCTGTCGAAATAAGTCACTTTAAATCTTGTGGTAAAAACAATTGGAATCGAGAAATTTTTAAGGCAATAGATTGTATTGAATTAGCACGAAAAAATGGAATAGAAGTAGCATGTGATTTTTATCCCTATACGGGAGGATCCACATCTTTGGTTACGATGATTCCTCCACAATTGATAAAAGGTGATATTAAAAAAATATTAAACAGTTTTGAAACAGGAGAAGGAATACAGAATTTTAGGGATTCGCTGAAATATACTTATGCAGACTGGGATAATTATGCGCTATCGCTGGGATGGGATAGAATTCTAATTACAGGGGTAAATCATGAGAAAAATATTAAGTACATAGGAAAAACAGTTGCAGATTCAGTGATAAATTATAATTTTTCTGATGCTGCTGAATTTGTTGGATATCTGTTAAATGATGAAGAAGGAAAAGTGTCTATTGTAAATATGAGTATGTGCCAAGAGGATGTTGATGTTGTGGCAAAGTTACCGTATTCTTGTGTTATTTCAGATGCAATTTATGCAGAGACTAATATGCCGCATCCAAGAATGTATGGCGCTTTTCCTAAAATTATTCGCGAATATGTAAATGAAAGAAAAATTTACAGTTTGGAAACAGCAGTGAAAAAAATGACTTCAATGCCTGCGAAAAGAGTAGGAATAACAGGAAGGGGAGCTATTAAAGTAGGGTATTATGCAGATATAAACATTTTTAAACTTGATGAATTTAAAGATAATGCAACATATGAAAATCCCAAACAACTTGCTACAGGGTTGGATAAATGCTTTGTAAATGGGAAAATTGCATGGAGTAAAAATAAAGTTGTCAATGATTCATGTGGAAAAAAAATATGTAAAAATTAATATTTTATTAGTTATAAGTATAGAAAGGAAATATGATTATGAAGAAAAATAAGGTTATTAGTTGCATATTGTTTTTGGTACTTTGTATGACAATGTTATTTTCGGGATGTGGAACAAAAGAAGAGTCCAATGAGAAAAAAGAAAATTCAGAAACTAGAAGTTATGATGTTGAGAATATGAAATTTGATAATGTAAAAATTCATGTTATGACAAGAATTACAAATGAAGGATCACAAAAATATTTTGCAGATAAAATTGATGAGTTTAATAATCTTGATAATGGAATCACTGTAGAACTTGAAAATATTACCACGGAGGAAGATTATTTAAATAAATTAAGAACAGGATATTCAGGTGGAGATACACCTAATGTATTTACAGAATATGGTGGTGCACGTGTTAAGGATTATATTGCAGCAAACGGGGTTTTGGATTGGACACCATATTTGGAGGCAGACAAAGAATATTACGATAGTTTTTATGATTCTGTATTTGAAAGCGCACAATACGATGAATATGAGGGAATTTGGGGAATCCCTTATATGCAATATATTATTTGTTTATTCTATAATGAAGATATTTTTAATGCAAATAATATCGAACCTCCAAAAACGTGGGATGAATTGCAAGTTGTTTGTGAAAAATTAAAAGCTGCAGGCATTAAACCATTCCAGGTAGGAGAAAAATCCAATTTTAGATTTGGACATTTATCAAATTGTATTCTTTACAACACTTATGGAGTTGATGCAGCAGACAAATTAGCGGATGGTTCTATGAAATATGATGGAAAAGAAATGATGGACGTCTATACTAAAATTTCTGATATGAACGAAAAAGGATATTTTGGTGATGATATTTTATCTACAGATTATGCATTGGAAAAATCTACTTTTACATCAGGTGGTAGTGCAATGATTTGGGGACTTAACTCAGATGTAATGGGAACTTTAGCTGCTTCTGATGTTGGATTTAAAGTTGGTGTAACTGCAATGCCTTATGGAAATGAATCTTTTAAATCAGAGACACAAGGCGGGGTTAATAATGTTTGGCATGTTTCTACTATGAATAAGAGTCAGGAAGAGATTGATGCATCGGTATATTGGGTTAAATGGATGACATCTGATCAAAGTTTATCAGATTATACAAAAGTAATTCCAAACATTTTTGGACGAGAGTTTGACTTAGATACAGACGATCCGCTTATGAAGGAAGTATTAGATATTTATGGAACAATGACAAAAATGAAATCCGATGTACAATCATATGATGATAGAACATATTTATTGGATACGGTCAGAAATGCTCTCCAGGGAATTGCTCTTGGTAATTCACCAGAACAATGTGCAGATGAAATTATAACTCAGATTAAATCAAACGAGTAATTTACAATAAAAACAAGGGTGGCCATTAGACTGCCCTTGTTTTATAAAAAAGGATGTGAATTTATGAAAAAGAAAAAGAGGGATATAATTGTTTCAATAATGTTTTTGACTCCTGCTTTAATCTTGCTGTTTTGCTTAATCATTTATCCGGTCATTAATACGGTGAATTTATCATTTAGAAGTTGGAATGGTGTTTATGGAATGCCAAAAGTTTTTGTTGGGTTAAAAAACTTCCGAGATGTAATGACAAATGCGAACTTTTGGAAATCGCTCTTACACAGTATGTATTTTTTGATAGGGGGCTTTTTCATTTTAATGCCATTATCTTTTGTTTTAGCCTTAATAGTTACCTCTAAATTGAAGTGGAGAAAACTCTTCAAAACAGCTTATTTTATGCCTATTATGCTTTCCTCGACAGCTGTTGCATTGATATGGGTTTATATGCTTAATCCACAATATGGTGCAATTAACAAAATTTTAGAGATAATCGGATGTGGAAGTTTAGCAAAGGATTGGTTGGCAACTCCAAATGTAAATGTATGGAGCGCTGTTTTAGTAAATGAATGGATGTATGCAGGGTACAATATGCTTATCTTTGCGGCGGGGCTGGTTTCTATTCCATCAGATCTGTATGAAGCGGCAGTGATTGATGGGTGTACAAGCTGGAAAAAATTAAGATACGTTACACTGCCACTTATGAAAAATTCATTTAAGATCTTTTCTATATTGTGTGTTACCGGTTGCTTAAAAACCTTTGATTTGATATGGGCAATGACAAAAGGCGGACCAAATAGATCTTCAGAAATGCCAGCAACCTTAATATATAATGAAGCTTTTTCTTTTAGACAATTTGGTCGAAGTAGCGCGATTGGAGTAGTCCTTTTAATTATAGGACTGCTATTAAGTGTATTAATGAATTATATTTTTAGAGATAAAGATAAGGTGGTGAAACAATGAAGAAAAAAATAGGAAAATTCCTTTCTTATATTTTTGCGTTTAGTGCATTAATTATCACTATTTTCCCGTTAATAATAACGATATTTTGTTCATTTAAGGATAATGAAGGAATTACATTAAGTATGTTTTCATTTCCAAAAGTATTCCACTTTGAAAATTACGTTGCAGCAATTGAAAGAGCAGGTATTTTAAGAGCAGTTTTTAATTCTATATTATTAGCTGTTTCAACAACCATTGTTGTGGAAGTTGTTGGTATGATGGCAGCATACATTCTGTCTAGAAAAAACTTTAAGATTCTTTCTGTCATTAAAGTATTGTTTTTATTTGGTGTAATGGTTCCTATTCATTGCACAATCATTCCTATTAATAATTTAGCTACTGCCTTAAATGCAAAAAATCAATATTACTTTTTATTGTTTGTATATTCAGCGTTTCAATTAGCACAAGCCGTTTTTTTGTTTACGGGATATTTACAAGGGGTAAGTAGAGATTTGGACGAAGCTGCTATTATAGATGGGGCAAATGATTGGATTTTACTTTTTAAAATATTAATTCCGATTTCAAAACCAATAATGTCAACAGTAGCTGTTTTGAGTTTTGTTTATTGTTATGGAGAGTTAATGTTTTCAATGACATTATTGACAGATGTGAAGAAATTTACAGTTTCAAGATCAATGTTAACATTTTCAGGAGAAGAGTTACAATTGGGACCTATTTTTGCGTGTATCGTTATAGCAGTGATTCCGATTATTACTTTCTATCTGATATTTCATGAGAAGGTTCAAGATGGTATGATGCAAGGTGCATTAAAAGGTTAAGAAAATAAGGGGGTTTAAAATGGAAGAATTACGATTTAGACAAATTCATATGGATTTTCATACAAGTGAAAAAATTAATACTATATGTTCGGAGTTTGATGCAGATGATTTTGCAAGTACATTAGAAAGCGCACATGTTAATTCCGTTACATGTTTTTCTAGGTGCCACCATGGTATGCTTTATTATAACTCAAAAAAATTCCCACAGTTAATTCATCCAGGACTCAAAAATAATAAAAATCTATTGGAAAGTCAAATAGACGCTTGTCATAAAAGAGGGATTAAGGTGCCAATATATACAACGGTACAATGGGATTATTACATGAGCATGAACCATCCTGAGTGGAATTGTATTAGTTCAGACGGTGCTTTTATATATCGATGCTTTGATGGGAAAACTCCGAAAGTATATTCCCCGGGGTTTTATAGGACTTTATGCGTTAATACACCTTATAGACAATTTTTAAAAGATCAAATTGAAGATGTTATTAACGTTGTTGGAAAAAATAATGTAGATGGAATTTTTCTAGATATTGTTAAAGTGGTGGATTGTTCATGTGAATATTGTAAAAAAGGAATGTTAGAAAAAGGATATAATCCTGAATTGTATGAAGAAAGAATTAAATATGCTCAAGAGATGATTCATGATTTTAAAAAAGAAATGACGAAGTTTATTCATAACATAAAGCCTAACATTTCTGTATTTTACAATGGAAGTCATATAGGACCAAGAACAATGAAAGATAAAGAGTTTTATACACATTGGGAACTGGAATCATTGCCTAGTGGAAAATGGGGATATGCACATTTTGGAAATACTGTTCGATATGCAAGAACCAGTGGGATGGATTATTTGTCGCATACGGGAAAATTTCATACTTCATGGGGAGATTTCCACTCTATGAAAAACAAAGAAGCTCTAGAATATGAGTGTTTTCGTATGTTAGCTTATAATTCAAAATGTCTAATAGGTGATCAACTGCATCCGGATGGACGTATTTCTCCAGAGGTTTATGATTTAATTGGGGACGTATATGCTCAGGTAGAAAAGAAGGAACCTTGGTGTACAAAGGCAACAGAAGTTGTTGAACTTGGAGTTTTAACCAGCGAATACTATAAGACAGATTCTGATTCATCTTTGAAAAAAATCCCTGATGAAATAACTGGAATCTGCGCGTTATTAGATGAGTTAGGGTATCAATTTAACATTATCGATGAAGATGAAGACTTTAGAAAATATAAAATTGTAATTCTACCAGATAATATTTTATGTAGTGATTTTCTGGCTGACAAAATTGATAATTATATTGCTGATGGGGGAAGGATTATTGCATCTTATCGCTCGGGACTAAATTATTCAGAAACAGAATTTGCTATAAAAAGGTTGGGGATTAGTCTTGTTGGAGATGCACCTTATAGTCCGGATTTTTTGGTTCCAACTTCTGAGTATGGAAAGAGATTATTTAAAACAGAATATGTGATGTATAACCAAGGAAAAGAGATTAAAATAAATGACGCCAAAGAAGTGGTGAAGGCATATATCCCGTATTTTAATAGAACATGGGAACATTTTTGTTCTCATTTACACACTCCTTCGTCTCATAAATATGGATATCCAGGAATTACAGAATGTAAGGGAAACTATTATTTTATGCATCCAATATTTTCTATATATCAAGAAAAACACCCAAAATGGTGCAAAGAATTTTTGCGAGATGTCTTAGAGACGTTAATTCCTCAACCATTAATAAAACACGA
>ERZ506999.71-NODE-71-length-78473-cov-12.346923_pt1 | contig 78473 bp, 63 predicted proteins | sample MGYA00512881_ERZ506999 | MGnify/ENA metagenome assembly ERZ506999
TGGAAGCAATCTATGAGTCAGCAAAGAGCGGTAAGACAATTTATTTTGATTAAAAAGTAATCTGACCGTGCAGATCCAAAACGTAGACTGCTACGTCTGCGTTTTGGATCTGCGCACTCGAATCCGTATCCTGCGTGAATAATACAGTTATTTACGAAACACTGTAGTGGAAAGAAATAAAAAAAGATGGTAACTGTTCAGTACCTTTACAGTTACAACAGATCAAACATAAGGAGTAATCATGGAAATACATAAATTGCAGCAATTGCTGTCAGAAATGTCTTTGCAGGAAAAAATAGGACAGATGGTACAGCTTACCGGTGTATATTTTGACAAAGAGGCAGTGCTTACCGGAGTTGTCGGCGAACAATTACCGCCGGAATGGGTCATTCAGTATGCAGGCTCCGTACTGGGAGTGATCGGCAAAGAAAAAATATGTGATATTCAGAGCAAATATATGGAACAGCATCCCCATCATATCCCTCTACTCTTTATGGCAGATGTGATCCATGGATGCCGGACAATTTTCCCGATTCCACTGGGGCAGGCATGCTCCTTTCACCCGGAACTGGTGTCTGAGGCAGCATCGATAGCTGCCTCAGAGGCATCTTCCGAAGGACTTAAGGCAACCTTTTCTCCGATGATCGATGTTTCAAGGGATCCCCGGTGGGGCAGGATGCTGGAGTCTTTTGGTGAAGACCCATATGTGAACGGAGTCATGGGAGAAGCCATGGTAGATGGCTATCAGCAGAAAAGCGATGAAGGAATCGCAGCATGTCTGAAACATTTTGCAGGTTACGGAGCAGTGAATGCAGGCCGGGAATATAACGATGTTGAAATATCCCAACGGACATTCCTGGAACAGTATGTAAAACCTTTCCGCATGGCCCTGAAGGCGAAACCAGCTATGGTTATGACCGCTTTTAATGCCATAGACCGAAAACCAATCAGTGGGAATAAGGAACTTCTCAGAGACCTTCTGCGGGATAAAGAAGGATTTGATGGTACAGTGATCTCAGACTGGGGTTCCATCGGACAGCTGGAAGAACAGGGTGTGGCAGCCGATATGGATGAAGCGGCGGTTCAGGCTATAGAAGCCGGAGTGGATATCGATATGATGAGTCCTGCTTATATGTTCCGACTGGAAGAACTGGTGAAGAACGGACAGATTCCGGAATCCTTTATCGGCGAAAGCGCATTCCGGGTTCTGATGATGAAGAATCAGCTGGGACTTTTTGAAAATCCCTTTGCAGGTCTTGGAAAGAGTGGAAAACTGACCCTGCATAACCGGACAAAAGCATATCAGATGGCCAGCGAAAGCTGCGTCCTTTTGAAAAATGAAGAAATACTGCCCTTGTGTCAGAAACAGAAAGTCATCTGGGCAGGACCTTATGTGACATCCAGGGAATTTCTGAGCCGCTGGGCAATCTTTGGTGAGCATGAACCTGTGGAAACAATCGAAGCTATTCTTCAAGATAAGAAGATGAATGCGGAATGTATTACGGGCTGTAGAATGCTTTCTGAGGAAGAATGCAAGATCTGGCAGGTGGAACAGGATAATTCGGATGAAGAAATAGATGAGCAGTGGCTGGAAACGATAACCCGGGAAGATACAGTTGTATGTGTACTTGGGGAACATGAATCTCAGTCCGGAGAGGCTGCCAGCAGAGCATTTCTGACTTTACCGGAAGAGCAGCAGATGCTTTTTGAAAAAATAGCAAAACGCACGGATAATATCGTGACAGTGGTCATCTCAGGAAGACCGTTGGATCTGCGGAGAATCTCAGAAAAATCCAAAGCCGTCATCATGGCATGGAGACCGGGAACCATGGGAGCGGAAGCGATCACAGATCTTGTGTATGGCATAACCAATCCTTCGGGAAAACTGGCTGTAAGTATTCCATGGTGTGTGGGACAGGTGCCGATAAGTTACTGGGATATAAAAACCGGACATGTACTTACTGCGGATAACCTGGAGAACCGTTTCACCAGCAGATATATGGATATTCCCAACACACCATTATATCCATTTGGTTTTGGATTATCCTATACAGAGTTTGATATTTCGGATGTTGAAGTTCGGATGGGACAGGACAAAAGAGTTCATGTGCATTGCAAGGTAAGTAACACAGGTAATGTTGCGGGGGCAGAGGTCGTTCAGTGCTACTACGAAACATTGCATGCATCTGTGGTGCGTCCGCAGAAAGAACTTGTCCGCTTTCAGAAAGTCTTTCTGGATCCGGGAGAAAAGAAGAATGTGGATTTCTATATTGACCTGAAAGAGTTTTCTTATTATGATAAAAATATGAAAATCGTCAGCTGCGGAATGAAGCTTCGAATCAGTGTAGGAAACAGCAGCGACCATGAATGGGGAAGCAGTGAGATAGATATTTAAGTATAAGGAGAAGGAAGAGACCGATGAAAGACTTTGAAAAGGATTTGATTTATTATCCCAATCCGGATCCCATTGAGGAACCGAGATTTGTCTTAAATTCTGTAGATGAACTGGAGAAATCAGAAAAATACAGTGTAATCTGCAACGGAACAGAACGTGTGGTATACCATACAGATTCATTCGATTATGTGGTAGTAGTAGACAATGAGGCATATGATCTGGAAATTTCCATCCATACACCGTTTAAAGAACTGGCCATCCGGCCCACCAGTTTCGGAATAGAACCTTCCGTAAAAGGAGAGAACGTTCATATTCATCTCGATGAACCGAGAAAATTCACAGTAGAGACAGACGGTGGTCTTCATGACGCCCTGTTTGTATTCTGTTCTCGCAGAATCGAAAAACCGGAAAATACCACTATTTGTTTTGAAAAAGGTAAGGCATACAATGTAGGAGTTCTTACCCTGAAATCAAATGATACGGTCTATATCGAGGAAGGTGCTGTTGTTTCCGGATGTATCTATGCAGAACACAGCGAAAATATTTCCATCGTGGGAAACGGAATTGTCAACGGAGCCTGCTGGCATCTGCCGGACAGCAATGCACATCGTTTCTTTATCTATATCAAATGGTGTAAGAATGTTCTCTTAAAAGGATTTACTGCAGTAGACGGACCATCCTGGCATGTGGTTCCGGCAGCCTGTGATCATGTTGTCATTGATGATATGAATATTATGTCAAGAATCGTAACAGGAGATGGAATTGATATCACCAGCAGCCAGGATGTGGAGGTGAAAAACTGCTTTGTCCGTTCCACAGATGACAGTATCTGCATCAAATCCCAGGGGCTGTTTAAGGATCCTTCAACAGTAAGGGATGTGACAAAAGTGCGCGTTCACAATAACGTAATCTGGAATGCAGAACCTGGTAATGCCATAGAGCTTGGTTATGCTCTCCAGAGTGAGATTCATGATCTGGTATTCGAAGACTGTGATATCATCCACTGCCAGTACGAAGGAAATATGGGCGGTGCCGCACTTTCTATCCACCAGGCAGATGGAGGTCACGTTCATGATATCCACTATAAAAATATCAGAGTAGAACAGGCGGAACAGAAACTGTTTGATATCAAGGTTCTGCTTTGCAGATATACAGAGCAGATGGCAAAAGGAGAGATCCATGATATCTATTTTGACAACATTCAGGTGTTAAACGGAGATATCCCTGTTTCCACGATCCGTGGATTCCAGACACCGACAGAAGAAGTGCGTGTCCATGATATTCACTTTGATAACATTACCTTTATGGGAGAAAAGTGTGAAACTTGGCAGGATATGCGGCTTGTCACAGAGCTGGCAAACGATATCTACGTCAATGGCGTCAGAACATGCAAACAGATGAAATTCTAGAGGTGAAATATGGAACAAAATAGTACACTTTTTCAAAAAGACGGAAAGTATTTTTTGCAGCTGGACTGTGAAAATGCAAAAGAGCTTTCTTTAAAGTGGGATGATAAGACCTATTCATTTGTAAAAGACGGAGAAAAGTGGGTTCTGGAACTTCCGTTTTCCACAGCTGTGAATTATGTGCAGATCTGTGTGGACGGACAGGAGGTTTTGCTTCCTGAGCTGCCGATCGGACATGGATATGGCCGTTTATACAATTATATTGAACTGCCGGATGAAAAGAAGCTGGCTGAGATTCGTGACATCCCGCATGGAACGCTGACCCATGAATTCTATAAGTCTGAGATTTCCAATAACTGGGAACGATTCATCGTTTACCTTCCACCATGCGTACCATCCGCAGGTCTTCCGGTTCTGTATCTGCAGCATGGATTCGGTGAGAGTGAGATTTCCTGGACAACAACCGGAAAAGCCAATATCATACTGGATAACCTGATCGAGATGGGAAAAATAAAACCTTTTGCACTTGTGATGAGTGACGGCATGGTACAGGAAAAGGTCGGCTCAGAAGAACGATTAAACCATGTTTTGCTGGAACGGATGCTGGTGGAGGAAATTATTCCGATGGCAGAGAAAAAATATCAGTTTGGCGGTTGTAAGGAAAAGAGAGGTATGGCAGGCTTGTCCATGGGTTCTGTACAGACAACCCGGACGATATGCGACCATCCTGACCTGTTCAGCGAAGTCGGCATCTTTTCCGGTTTTATAAGAGACAATATCGAAGGCAATCCGGACCGTGATGCGGTCGGAAGAAAACCTTATGAGCAGATTCATCTGAAGGCGATGGACGATCCGGACTTTAATAACTATTTTCATACCTTTTTCCGATGTATCGGAGATAATGACTGTTTCCTTTCCAGATTTCTGGAAGAGGATGCAATCATCCAGGAGAAAGGTGTCCATGAAATCAGGAAAATCTATCCGGGCGGACATGACTGGAATGTGTGGAGACCGTGCTTTGCGGACTTTGCGCAGATGATTTTCCGGTAAAACTGTATAAAGTAGCAGAATAAAAGTAACATGGCCGGGTGAGTTTTGCCCGGCTATTGTATTTACGCAAACAACGAGCCAAAGTCCATGCCTGCATGAGACCTTGGCGATTGCTATATACATAGATCACAGGTTATTATCCGGTCAAATATCTTCCGTGGATAGAGGAATCAGAAAGAAATATGTTTTTTAGAGTCTTTTAAAAAGAGGTTATGGATGATATAATGACAAAAGGAATAAAAGCCTGATGCTATTCGGAGACTAGAAGGAGGACATGAGAATGTATAACGAATTTGGTGGAACTTTAAGTAATCTTGCATTGGCGAAACACAGAAAAAGCCGTGCGATCAATGCGGAAAATCCAAGAGGAGAAAAAGGAAAAGGCGGTATGGCAGCCAGTGATCTCGGACCTTCCAGAAAAGGAAGCCCGTGTCTTAGAGATACCGCAAGTGGTCAGACAGTGACACTGGCAGAGATTGAAGGACCTGGTGCGATCAACCATATCTGGATTACCGTGGATGCAAAAACCACAGACGCAGATTGCTTTGTATTGAGAGATCTGGTTCTTCGTATGTACTGGGATGATGAAGAGGAACCGTCTGTAGAAAGTCCGCTGGGAGACTTTTTCTGTTGTGGTTTTGGTAGAGAATGCAATGTAAATTCTATGCCGATCGCGGTAGTGCCAAGCAGAGGATTGAATTGTTATTTCCAGATGCCTTTCAGAAAAAAAGCAAGAATCACTCTGGAAAATCAGCATGCCAATCCAATTCCTGCATTCTTCTATCAGGTGGATTACTGCCTGTATGATGAAGGACTGCCGGAGGATATCGCTTACTTCCATGCACAGTGGAGAAGAGAAAAGATCACCCAGCTGAAGAAAGATTATGTAATCCTTGATAATGTCAAAGGAAAGGGTCACTATGTAGGTACTTATATGGCACTGACAACACTGGAACGTTACTGGTGGGGTGAAGGCGAAGTTAAATTCTATATTGACGGAGATGAGGAATATCCAACTATTTGCGGAACGGGAACAGAAGATTATTTCGGTGGTTCCTGGAGCTTTGCGAAACAGGTTGATGGTAAGACGGTGGAACAGAATTATTGCACACCTTATCTGGGATATCCATATTATTCTTCTCACGATGAGTTGATTCACAATTTCTATCACAACGATGACTGTATGCCGATGAGAGGTTTTTACCGCTGGCATATTCAGGATCCGATCTGTTTTGATGAGGATCTGAAAGTGACGATTCAGCAGATCGGTGTGGGATACAGAGGATTCTTCGAGAGACAGGATGATGTGGCAAGTGTGGCATACTGGTATCAGGCAGAACCACATAACAGTTTCCCGGAACTTCCTGGAAAAGAAGATCGCTGGCCAAGATAAAACGAATTGTTTTGCCTGAATATGTGAATAAAAAGCAGAGGAAATCCGTTCATGAAGAACGATTTTCTCTGCTTTTTAAGTTGCCAAGCATACGACAAAAAGGTCCGGTGGACCTTTTTTAGTTGCGCGAGTAACGAGCTAAAGTCTGTGCCTGTACGAGACCCTGGCGACTACCGTGTCCCCATCTTACGCACCACACACAAAATTGCTCCGATCACATTCATGAACAAAAAGGATTTGCCTAGATCATCCACGATATGGAAGAACAATTTGGCTCCTTCCAGCGGAGCCGGGCTAGCGGGAAGGATGGGATAGGCATAGGTGGATACAAAGGCCAGAAGAACCAGAACAACGAAACCGAACAGTCCCCGTCCCATGTCAACCTGGCGGATCTTGCCGTGGTCCGGCATCCGTTTTCTGCTGGCGATCCACAGTGCCTGGATACAGCCGAAGGCAACACAGACCAGTGCACCGATCAGGTAAACTCCCTGAGCGTAATTTTTCTCCTGGACTACGCCGGCGATGGAACCCAGTGTTACCCGGTTGGCCCAGAAGTTCTGCGCCATACGAAGGGTGGACAAAGCCATCAAGGCAGCGCAGATCCACTGGAGCACAAGATAAAACAGGGTGCCTCCCAGTTTTACGCTCCCGGTGGTCAGGGAAGCTGCCGCAGACAGCAGTCCACCTCCCTTTTTCTTCTTTTTGTGCTTGGTTTTCTGCGTGGTAGTTTTATGAATCGTATGCTGGTTTGTGGCAGTATTTCTGGATCTGCCGGAACCGGAGTTTGGATTTTTTTTGTTCTCTTCCCGACGTCTGGCAGCGGGAGTCTCATTTTTACCGGAAGCAGGACTACCGGTACCGTTGCCACTATCAGCGACTGATTTTGATAAGTTGCGATTTACATAATCATCGAAGGACTGCCAGTCATCCACCAGACGATCGGTATCTGTATTTTTTGTGACTGAAGTATTGTCATTGGAAGCGGCCGGAAGCGGTGCGCCGCAGTAGCTGCAAAAACGACCGGTGACTTCAGCACCACAGGATGGACATTTCATAGTTCACTCCCCCTTGTTAGAATTTCAGATTTTATTGTACCACAAATACAGGAAAACATATCTGAAGATTTTGTGAAAATTAATGAAAAATAATTACTTTTTTTGGTAAAAAAGCAAGAATCAGAAAGAGAAGATTGCGTTGACACCTTATATACCGATTGGTATAATATAAAAAGACAGGGGATTACTCTGGAAAATCACGGATCAACAGCTGATAAATATAAAGAAAGGGGCTGAGACAGATGGATAATCGGCAGCTGATCATGGAAAAAGCGCTGGAACTGTTTTGTGCCCGTGGATATGATGCGGTTGGGGTGCAGGAGATTGCAGAACAGTCCGGAATTACAAAACCGACGTTGTATTATTATTTTGGAAGCAAGCAGGGACTGATGGAAACGATCCTTGAGGAGAACAGTCGTATTCTGGAAGAGATGCTGGAAAAAGCAGTGGAAGAACCGGGGGATGTCCCGCAGGTGTTATATCGTGTGGCGAGAGCATATTTTGATTTTGCGGGAAGCCATTGGCAGTTTTATCTGTTTATGCTGAGTCAGTTTTATTCCGGAAAAAAATCGGAAGGATTCCGTACGGTGTATCCGCTGATCCAGAAGTATTACCAGCTTGTGGTGCGGATCTTCGAGGATTCTGCAGATCGTCTGGGAAATATGGGCGGCCGTCAGGAGCAGTTCGCGGTCAGCTTCATGGGGATTCTGGATTCCCATATGATGATGCTGGGAAGAGAGCAGGATGAAGAACACGGACTGGTGATGACGGATCAGAGAACGTATGAGATCGTCCGGCAGTTCCTGTACGGTATTTATTCGTAACTGCGAAAGTATGGAACAGTTGCATGTATGAGTGTGAAAAATAACTGGAAAGACAGTTAAGATAAAAGAAAAAGGAGACGGGGATATGGCAAAGATGGAGTTTGGGGAACTGGATCAATATTTGTTTGGTCAGGCAACGCATTATGATATTTATAAGAAACTGGGAGCGCATCCGGTAACACAGAATGGAAAAAGCGGCACGTATTTTGCAGTATGGGCACCGAACGCAGAGGATGTTTCTGTTGTCGGTGAGTTTAATGACTGGGATCCGGAGCGCCATCCGATGAAAAAGACAGGACCGATCGGTGTCTGGGAGACTTTTGTTGCAGGAGCCAAAGTGGGAGATCTGTATAAATTCTGTATCCGTGCCATGGACGGAAGACTGCTGTACAAAGCAGATCCTTATGCAAGCTGGTCTGAGATGCGCCCGGGCAATGCATCTCGTATCGCGGATATCACAGGTTTCAAATGGGGCGATGCCGCATGGATGAAGAAGAGAAAAGAGACCGATCCGAGAAGAGCGGCTCTCTCAATCTACGAAGTACATCCGGGGTCCTGGAAAAAACATCCGGCATCTGAGGCAGATCCGGACGGTTTCTACAGCTATCGGGAACTGGCACATGAGCTGGCAGATTATGTAAAACGTATGGGTTATACTCATGTGGAACTGATGGGCATCGCGGAGCATCCGTTTGACGGTTCCTGGGGTTATCAGGTTACCGGTTACTATGCACCGACCGCCCGTTTCGGATCTCCGAAAGAATTCAAATATCTGGTCAATTATTTACATAAAAATAAGATCGGTGTCATCCTCGACTGGGTACCGGCGCATTTTCCGAAAGATGCTCACGGACTGGCAGAGTTTGACGGAACCTGTATCTACGAGCATTCTGACCCACGTCAGGGAGAGCATCCGGACTGGGGTACCAAGATCTTTAATTATGGAAAAAACGAAGTCAAGAATTTCCTGATCGCGAACGCACTGTACTGGATCGAAGAGTTCCATGTAGACGGTCTGCGTGTGGATGCAGTGGCGTCCATGCTGTATCTGGATTATGGAAAGAAAGACGGACAGTGGATCGCGAACAAATATGGCGGTAACGAGAACCTGGAGGCTATTGAATTTTTCAAGCATCTGAATACTCTGATTCTTGGAAGAAACAAAGGAACCATGATGATCGCTGAAGAGTCTACTGCATGGCCGAAAGTAACCGGAGATGTGGAAAAAGAGAACGGTCTCGGATTCACGTTTAAGTGGAACATGGGATGGATGCACGATTTCCTGGAGTATATGAAACTGGATCCGTATTTCAGAAAATTCAACCATAATAAGATGACCTTCTCCATGACGTATGCCTTCAGCGAGGAGTATATTCTGGTACTGTCTCATGATGAAGTTGTCCATCTGAAATGCTCCATGATCAACAAGATGCCCGGAGAGTACGATGACAAATTTGAGAATCTGAAAGCCGGATATTCCTTCATGATGGGTCACCCGGGTAAGAAACTGCTTTTTATGGGACAGGAGTTCGGACAGTTTCAGGAGTGGAGTGAGGCGAGAGAGCTTGACTGGTATCTGCTCCGTGAGGCAAGACATCAGCAGTTACAGGATTATGTAAGAGATTTGCAGATGATGTATAAAAAATATCCGGCACTGTATGCGGATGCCAATGGCTATGATGGTTTTCAGTGGATCAATGCCAATGATGCAGACAGAAGCATCTACAGTTTCATCCGCTGGTCACCGACGAAAAGAAACAACCTGCTGTTTGTCTGCAACTTTACTCCGGTAGAACGGAAAGACTACTGGGTAGGTGTACCGCAGAAGAAACAGTGTAAATTAATCCTGAGCAGTGCAGACCCGGCTTACGGCGGACAGCATCATGTGGACAATCCGGTATTCAAACCGGTCAAGGGAGAATGTGACGGACAGCCATACCATGTGGCATATCCGCTGGCTCCATACGAAGTTGCAATATTTGCATTCAATTAAGAAAAGAAATATAGATAACAAAAAACGACGGAATCTGTCGGCAGAACAATCTGCTGACAGATTTTTTTCGCAAGCAACGAGCCAAAGTCCGTGCATGCACGAAACGCTCTAGGCGACTGATATGGCTCAGTTTTCTGTAATCTCTGTTCACAAAAAACACCTCGCGGGATAGTATCAGTGAACGGATCAGGAACATACCAAAAAACTATGTTTATGGCGAAAATGAATTGACAAATGTACCTTCCTTTGCTAACATGATAAAGTATGATTGTTAAAAAATCAGGCCAAATAAGGAGGAGAAAGAGTAAAATGAAAAGATTCAAAAAACTTGTATCTGTACTTACTCTGACAGCGATGCTTGCAGCAAGTCTGACAGCCTGTGGCGGAAAAGATCCGGTTGCAGAAGATGACAGCACAGCAGGCACAACCACTGCCGACAGCAGTACAGCTACCACAGAGACTTCTGGTGACAGCACATTTACCTATGCCATCTCCGGGGACCCTACAGAGACTGTCAATGTTATTACAACATCTGACCGTTGGGGATTATCTACTGTAAAGATGATCTACTCCCCACTGTATATGAATAATGCCGATGGAATTAACTGGTTCCTGGCTACAGATTATAGCGTATCCGATGACAATTTGACCTATACATTTAAACTGAGAGATGATGTGAAATGGTCTGACGGTGAACCATTTACCGCAGATGACGTGGTATTCACATACGAAGCCATGGAACAGGAGGATAATCTTGGTTGGGCTTATTCTCAGCTGGTTTACGATCAGGGAACGGTAAAAGTGGAAAAAGTGGATGACTACACCGTATCTTTCACATTCCCGTTCGTAACACCTACGGCTATCGAGATGTTAAGTCAGATTTTCATTATGCCGGAGCACATCTACAAAGATGTCACAGATTTTGAGCATAACGATTACAACATGAACTCCGTAGGAACCGGTCCTTACAAACTGGTAGAGTATCAGTCAGGCTCATATCTGAAGTTTGAAGCAAACGAAAACTACTACAAAGGTGAACCGTCTGTTAAAAATATAGTATTCCAGATCATCGAAAATGCAGATACTGCGATCCTGGCTCTGCAGAACGGTGAAGTGGATGCTTATCAGATGACACCACAGCAGGTGAAAAAACTGGATCTGGATGCAAGCAACCTGACTGCTTATTCTTACACAGAGGGTCGTGTCGGTTACTTGCAGATCAACTGCAACCGTGTAACAGACGAAAACGTTCGTAAAGCCCTGCTGTTTGCCATGGACAGAAAAGCAATGGATGATGCAGCCTTCGAATCTGACGAATACTACAGCATTCCGTATACCTTCCTGCCAACCAACAGCCAGTTCTACACAGAAGACGGTGTGGAAAAATACGAGCAGGATGTAGACAAAGCAAAGAGTATGTTAGAGGAAGCCGGTGTGAGTGGTCTGAAACTGAAACTGGGTTACATCTCCAGTGATACCGTACAATCCGCACAGGCACTGCTGATTCAGGAACAGCTGCAGGAAGTTGGTGTGACGGTAGAACTTGCCGGTGGAGACGGAACAGCCATTGCAAACGCAATGAAGGATCCGGATAACGAATACGATATGTATCTGGGCGGTTACATCATGGGTATTGACCCGGATACATTCTCCAGCCTGTTTGAAAATGATGGTGCTTACAACTACATGCACTACAGTGGATACGATACCATCGATCAGCTGTTTGAGGAAGGTCGTTCTGAATTGGATGAGTCTGCAAGAAAGGAAACCTATGCAAAACTGCAGGCAGCTGTCCAGGATACAGGTGCTTTCTATCCGATCATTTCCAACAACAAGATCCTGGTTGTAAACAACAGAATCCAGGGTGTGGAAGATGCAGGACTTGTTCCGGTATATACCTTTGAGGATACTTCCAGTCTGAAAATTGCTGAATAAGTAATCATCAAAGATTAGACACTATTTATAATGAGGGCGGAATTCTTCTGAAACAGGCGAAGAGTTCCGCTTTTTGGGCTTAAGAATGAAAAACAAAAGGAGAAAAAGGTATGGCAAAGTATATTTTCAAACGTATTCTTACTGCGATCCCACTGATCATCGTGATCACGATCCTGTGTTTTTCTCTGATTCATCTGGCACCGTATGATGCCATTGATGCCATGACAACTCCAAAGATGTCTCCGGAGATGGTACAGATGATCCGTGAAAAATACGGCTATGATCAGCCGGTCTATGTGCAGTATATCCGCTGGCTGGAAGGAATCCTGAATGGAAACTTCGGCTATTCTATCGTGACAAAAACGAATATTTTCGATGAGCTGGCGACAAGAATCCCGAACACGATCAAGCTGGTGCTGCCGTCTTATCTGACTGCCTATGTGATCTCGATCGTGCTGGGTCTGGTGGCCGGTTCTCACAAAAATAAATGGCTGGACAAACTGATCGACGGGATCTGTTCCCTGTGGATCGCGATGCCGACTTTCTGGGTAGCGATGCTCTTTATCTATCTGTTCGGCTATAAACTGCGGATCCTTCCGATCCTTGGCATGCATACGGTAGGCGTGAATACCTTGTCTGATTTCCTGTTGCATTTTATTACACCGTATCTGGTGCTGACACTGGCATTTATCCCGGACAATGTGCGTTATGTGCGTTCTTCCACGATCACACAGTACTCCGAGGATTATGTTATGGTACAGAAGGCATTTGGTGCTTCCAAAGCAGAGATCATGTTCAAACATGTCTGTAAGAACGTACTGCTTCCGGTTATCACAAAACTGGGTATGGCATTACCAACGCTGGTAACAGGTGCGGTTATCACGGAAACCGTATTCAGCTGGCCGGGTATCGGACCGTATTTTATCAAGGCGGTGCAGGGTATGGACTATCCGATTGTCATGATCGTTTTGATATTGTCTTCCACCCTGGTAGTCCTGGGAAACCTGCTGTCCGATATTTTATACTGCGTGACAGATCCGCGTATCAGAAAGATGGGGTAATCGTATGGCAATGAATCATTCACAGAAAAAACGTCTGGAAAATGTCTGGGAGGCATTAAAGCACGACAAAATCGCAATATTTTCTATTATCTTCCTTGCACTGATCCTGATATTATCCTTACTGGCTCCGGTGCTCCCGCTGGAACCGAATAAAACCGATGTCGCTCATATGTTAGAGGCACCAAGTAGTGCCCATATTTTCGGAACCGATGAAGTAGGCCGTGATTATCTGGCGCGTGTCATCTACGGAGGCCGTGTGTCCCTGCTGGTCGGCGTGCTTGCCATGCTGATGAGTGTGACCATCGGTGTCACTGTTGGGATTCTTGCCGGTTACCTCGGCGGTATCATAGATGGTATCCTGATGCGGATCGTTGACATTCTGCAGTCCATTCCGTGGCTGATCCTGGTTACGGTTATCAGTATTTTCTTCAAACAGGGACTGGTGTCCATTATTATCGTGATCGGATTCTTCTCCTGGATGGAAATTGCCCGCCTGGTGCGTGCGGAGGTTATGTCCGTCAAAGAGAGGGAGTACGTCCTCTATGCGGACTTTACCGGTGTGCCGTTATTTAAAATGGTACTCCGTCATCTGATTCCTTCGGTACTGCCGACGATCATCATAGCAGCGACCACCAGTATCTCCAATGCGATCATGACAGAATCTTCCTTAAGTTTTTTGGGGATCGGTATTCAGGAACCGCTGTCTTCCTGGGGAAAATTACTGCAGAGTGCACAGAGTAACCTGCAGAATGCCGTTTACATGGCGATCATCCCCGGTCTTTTGATCATGCTGACCATCTTTGCGTTCAACAAACTGGGCAATCTGCTTCGTATCTATGTAGATCCCCGTGTCATGGATGCAGGCAAATAGGAGGAGTGGAGATGAAAGAAAACAGAGTATTAATCATAGACAATCTGACCACTACGTTTGAGAGTCACAAACAGAAGATTCAGGCGGTGCGCGGTGTCTCCCTCCATGTGGATGAAGGAGATATTCTGGCTATTGTAGGAGAGTCCGGAAGTGGGAAAAGTGTAACCATGAAGTCGGTCATGGGACTTCTCGGAGAAAATGCAGATGTGCAGGCAGATCATCTGGAACTGCTGCAGAAGGATCTGCTGTCCATGTCCGAAAAAGAAAAACGGAAAATGCGTGGAAAAGATATGGCAATGATCTTCCAGGATCCGATGACTGCCCTGAATCCGCTGAAAAAGATCGGGTATCATATGATCGAGGTACTTCGCCGTCACCAGAACCTGAGCAAGGCAGAAGCAAGAAAAGTAGCTATCGATATGCTGGGAAAAGTAGGAATCCCGTCGGCAGAAAGCCGGATGGATCAGTATCCCCATGAATTTTCCGGTGGTATGAGACAGCGTGTCATGATCGCAATGGCGCTGTGCTGCCAGCCGCGGCTGCTGATCGCCGATGAACCGACAACCGCACTGGATGTAACCATCCAGGCGCAGATTCTGCAGCTTCTCAAACAGTTAAATGAAAATGAGCAGATGAATATTATTCTGATCACCCACGATCTCGGGGTGGTAGCTTCTCTGGCGAAACGGATCGAAGTGATGTACGGGGGTCTGATCATGGAAGAGGGAACCACAGAAGAGATCTTCGAACATCCGACCCATCCGTACACGAGAGCACTGCTTCATGCGATTCCAAAATGTGAGAGTGGATGTCGGGAACGCCTCGAACCAATCCCTGGTATGGCACCGTCTCTGGCGAATCCGCCGGCAGGATGTCCATTTGTGACCCGCTGTCGGTTTGCATGCGAGGAATGTAAGAAAGGGATCCCGTCCATGCGGGCATATTCCGATACCCAGTCCTCCAGATGTATCTTCACAAAAGAAGAACTGGACGAGAAAGAGAAGAAAGAAGAGGAGAAATAATATGGAAACAAAAGAACAATATCTTCTGGAAGCGAAGAATCTGTCCAAGTATTTCCCGGTCAAAAATTTCTTCGGAAAACTGGTACAGGAAGTACGGGCGGTGGACCGTGTGAACCTTTCCATTAAAAAAGGAGAAACCTTCGGTCTGGTGGGAGAGTCCGGCTGTGGAAAGTCCACACTGGGCCGTACTCTGATCCGTATGTATGAGCCGACAGATGGAATCTTAACCTACGACGGTCACGACATCACAAAGACAAAAGGTAAAGAACTCCTTGTATATCATAAAAGAATGCAGATTATTTTTCAGGATCCTTATTCTGCGCTGGATCCCCATCAGAATGTAAGAGAGATCATGGCCGAACCGATTTCTGTCTTTGAAAAACTTCCGGAAAAAGAGATGGATGAGCGGATCGTAAGCCTTCTCGAAAAAGTAGGTATGAAGGCAGACGATATGGAAAAATATGCCTATGAATTTTCAGGTGGACAGCGTCAGCGTATCGGTATCGCAAGAGCCTTATCTGTGAATCCGGAATTCCTGCTCTGCGACGAACCGATCTCCGCACTGGACGTATCGATCCAGGCACAGGTTGTCAACGTGCTGGAAGATCTGCAGCAGGAACTGAGACTGACTTATCTGTTTGTGGCACATGATCTGTCCATGGTGCGCCATATCTCCGACCGGATCGGTGTGATGTACCTTGGTAAGATCGTGGAGAGCGGAGACAGCGATGAAGTGTATGACAATCCATGCCACCCATACACCCGGGCACTGCTGGCCTCCATTCCGATCGCAGATCCGAAGCGGGCACTCAGCCTGGAACATTGCGGCATCGAGGGAGACCTTCCGAGTCCGCTGCATGTTCCGTCCGGCTGTCGTTTCCATACACGCTGTCCTTATGCGACCGAGCAGTGCAGACAGCAGGAACCGGAACTGGAAGAGAGAACACCGGGTCATATGGTGGCCTGCTGGAAAAAATAAAAAGAGTGAGGAACAGATAAAAATATGCTTTCAAAAGAACTTTACCGAACCTATGTCCAGATCCTGAAAGATGAACTGGTGCCGGCGATGGGATGTACCGAGCCTATCGCCATCGCTTATGCGGGAGCTGTTGCCAGAAAGACACTGGGAGCCCTTCCGGAGCGGGTGGAGGTTGCGGTCAGCCGAAATATTATAAAAAATGTAAAAAGCGTGGTTGTTCCACATACCGGGGGCTTACGTGGAATCGAAGCCGCCGCAGCTGCCGGAATCGTGGCAGGGGATGCTGCGAAGGAACTGGAGGTCATCTCCCATGTGGAACAGGAAGACATCGAAGCAATGGGAACCTTCCTGAAGGAGGTTCCGTGCAGTGTCTGTGAGGCATCCTCTGATCTGATCTTTGATATTCAGATTACTTTATATCACGGAGAAGATAGAGCGAGTGTACGGATCACCGATTTCCACACGAATCTGGTGCATGTGTCCAGAAACGGGGAGATTCTTCTGGCAAAAGAGATTACCGGAAAAGAAGAATCCGCACTGGCAGACAAATCGACGCTTACCATAGAAAAAATCTTTGCATTTGCAAAGGAAGTGGACCTTGCAGATGTCCGGGAAGTACTGGAACGTCAGGTTTGTTACAACATGGCGATCGCCGAGGAAGGGCTCTGTGGTAATTATGGAGCCAATATCGGAAAGGTCCTGTTGGCCACTTACGGCGATCAGGATGTCAAGGTGCGCGCCAAAGCCATGGCGGCTGCCGGTTCCGATGCAAGAATGAATGGCTGTGAACTTCCGGTAGTGATCAATTCCGGAAGCGGCAACCAGGGAATCACAGCTTCTGTCCCGATCGTGGTTTTTGCAAAAGAACTGCAGGTATCGGAAGAGACGATGTACCGGGCTCTGGTGATCTCAAATCTGGCAACGATCCATATCAAAGAAGGAATCGGCAGACTTTCCGCATACTGCGGTGCAGTAGGAGCCGGATGTGGCTGTGGCGCAGGGATCGCCTACCTGTACGGAGAGGGTCAGAAAGAGGGCGAGCATGCCATTGTCAACGGTCTTGCCATTGTATCAGGTATGATCTGCGACGGAGCGAAAGCGTCCTGTGCAGCAAAGATCGCGTCCTCCGTAGATGCGGGAATCCTCGGTTACTTTATGTACAAGAACGGACAGCAGTTTATCGGCGGTGACGGTATCGTAAAAAAAGGAGTGGAAAATACGATCCGCTGTGTTGGTAAACTGGCATCCGAGGGTATGCTCGAGACAGACCGGGAAATCGTTCATCTGATGATCCACGGATAATACATACAGAAAAATAAGCTCCTTTTGCATGAAAAGAACGGTTAGTTGTATGAAACCAAAACGCAAAGGGGGCTTTACTTTTTGGACAAAACGTGATAAAAGTATAGAGGAGTAACTATTCGGTAAGAATATCCTGTGAGTTCTTTTGACAGGAACTGTTGAAAAAACTTACAGGATATGCAGACAAAAATTCAGGGCTGTTTTAGAGAAAACAGCCCTTTTTGGGCGTTTTTCAGGAGGTAAAAAACATGACAAAGATTGACATTATTTCAGGATTTTTAGGAGCCGGAAAAACAACACTGATTAAAAAACTGCTTTCTGAAGCTTTAAAAGGCGAGCAGGTAGTGCTGATTGAAAATGAATTTGGAGAGATCGGTATTGACGGAGGATTCTTAAAAGACTCCGGTATCGAGATCCGTGAGATGAACTCCGGATGTATCTGCTGTTCTCTGGTAGGTGATTTCGGAACTTCTCTGAAAGAAGTGATCACAACCTATCATCCGGATCGTATCATCATCGAGCCGTCAGGCGTAGGCAAACTGTCGGATGTCATCAAAGCGGTAAAAGGTGTGGATGTGGACTGTGAGATCAGCCTGAACAGCTATACAACTGTAGCAGATGTAAACAAATGCAAAATGTATATGAGAAACTTCGGTGAGTTCTTCGAGAACCAGTTACAGTATGCAAGAACGATTATTCTGAGCCGTACCGATACACCGAAGGCTACCGAAGAGAAAGTAGCCAAAGCAGTCGCTCTGATCCGCGAAGTGAACAAGGATGCAGTGATCATCACCACTCCGATCGAAAAACTGGACGGTGCACAGATCCTGGAAGCGATGGAGCAGGGAAGAGAAGAAGACGAAGATTTCTGCCCGGTATGCGGTGGACATCACGATCATGACCACGAGCATGAGCATCATCATCACGACCACGACGACGAGTGCGGATGTGACCATGACCACGAACATGAGCATCATCACCATGATCATGATGGCGAGTGCGGATGTGACCATGACCACGAGCATGAACATCATCATCACGACCATGACGATGAGTGCGGATGCGGACATGACCACGATCACGAACATCATCACCATGATGGCGAGTGTGGATGCGGTCACGATCATCACCATCATCATGCAGATGAAGTATTTACAAGCTGGGGTCGCGAGACTGCTAAGAAGTATACAAAAGAAGAGATCGAAGCTGCATTAAAGACACTGTCAGAAGCAGAAGATCTCGGTGTGATCCTTCGTGCCAAAGGTATGGTGGACGGAAAAGACGGACAGTGGATCTACTTTGATATGGTTCCGGAAGAGTATGAGGTACGCACCGGTACTCCACAGATCACAGGTAAGATCTGTGTGATCGGTTCCAAGATGGCAGAAGACAAAATTGCTGAAATTTTTGGAGTGAATGAGTAATGATGAAGAGAGATGTTCCCGTATATTTAATTACAGGATTTTTAGAGAGTGGTAAAACCCAGTTTCTGGATTTTACCATTCATCAGAGTTATTTTCAGATTCCGGACAAAACGCTTCTGATTCTCTGCGAAGAGGGAGAAGAGGAGTACGATGAGGAAAGCCTGAAGAAAATGAATACGGTGATCGAGATCATCGAAGATCCGGAAGACTTTAACGCGGATACCCTGCAGATGTTGAATAAAAAACATCAGCCTGGCAGAGTCCTGGTAGAGTACAATCCGCTGTGGTCTGTAGATAAGTTCTATCAGACCGATATGCCACGTTACTGGGATCTGGCACAGCATATCGTAACCGTGGATGCCAGCACCTTCCAGATCTATATGAACAATATGAAATCTTTATTCATGGAGATGATCCGAAACGCGGACCTGGTAATTTTCAACCGCTGTCAGGATGAACATCCGCTGGCAAACTTCCGCCGCAGTGTCAAAGTTGTCAATTCCAGAGCAGAAGTTGTCTTTGAAAATGAAGAGGGCGAGATCGACGATATTTTTCAGGATGAGATGCCGTATGATATGAACGCGGATATCATTGATATCGAAGATATCGATTATGGTATCTGGTATGTGGATATGATGGATAACCTGGACAAATATGTGGATAAGACCGTCCGTTTCAAAGGACAGGTGTTGAAAAGTCGTGAGCTGAACGCAGGATTTTTCGTGCCCGGACGTATGGCGATGACCTGCTGTGCGGACGATACCCAGTTTATCGGCTATATCTGTAAGAATCCGGCAGCCAAGAGACTGCGGATCGGCAGCTGGGTAACGGTAACTGCAAAAGTTAAAGACGAATTTATGGAAGTATACAACGGCAGAGGTCCGGTATTGTACGCAACAGAGATTGAAGCGGCAGAAAAACCGGAGCAGGAGCTGGTATACTTCGGCTGATGAAGGAGTTATCATTATGTATCTGATCGTAGGCCTGGGCAATCCGGGAAAACAGTATGAAAATACCCGCCATAACGTGGGATTTGACGCGGTTGATCTTCTAGTGGATGAGTATCGCGTACCCTCTTCGGGAAAACAACATAAGGCAATGTACGGAAAGGGCGTGATCGCGGGTCAGAAAGTGATCCTGGCGAAACCGCTGACCTACATGAACCTGAGCGGGGAATCAGTGAGAGCCCTGGTAGACTATTATAAGATCGATCCGGAAGAAGAACTGATCGTGATCTATGACGATATCAGTCTGGAACCGGGAAAGATCCGGATACGGAAAAAAGGAAGTGCGGGCGGCCATAACGGCATCAAAAATATTATCGCACAGCTGGGCACCCAGAACTTCCAGAGAATCAAAGTTGGAGTCGGAGAAAAGCCGAAGGGCTGGGATCTGGCAGATTATGTGCTGGGACACTTTTCCAAAGAAGACCGGGGACTGGTGGATGACGCGCTGAAACGCGTGGCAGGCGCCGTGGAACTGATGGTGCAGGGAGAAGTGGATCAGGCGATGAATCAGTTTAACTAGAAAGGGAAAACGATGGATGCATTCGTACAACCATTATATGAACTGGCCGATTTTGATGCGATCATAAGACAACTGAAGAAACCGGGAATCGTACAGGTTTCCGGATGCCTGGACTCCCAGAAAGCTCATTTTACCAATGGGCTTCTCCGGGAGTTTCCTTTTCGACTGATCGTTGCGGAAAATGATCTGAAAGCCAAGGCATTTTATGAGGATTTTCGGCTGTATGATCCGGAAGTACTGTATTATCCGGCGAGGGACCTGATCTTTTATCAGGCAGATATCCATGGTAATCTTCTTACCAGACAACGGATCCAGGTGCTTCGCGCACTGCTGGAGCGGGAAGAAGTGACGATCGTTACTTCGATCGACAGCTGCCTGGACTGCCTGGTGCCGCTTGCCGTGTGGAAGGAAAAAGTAATAAAGATCCGCAATGACAGCGAGATTGATCTGGATCGGATGAAAAGACATCTGGTGGAACTCGGGTATGAATGGGCGGCGCAGGTAGAGGTTCCGGGACAGTTTTCTATCCGTGGGGGAATCATGGATGTATTTTCTCTGACCGAGGATAATCCGTGGCGTATCGAACTGTGGGGAGATGAGGTGGATTCCATCCGCAGTTTTGATGCGGAAAGCCAGCGCTCGATCGAGAATCTGGAGGAGATTACGATCTATCCGGCGACGGAAGTAGTGCTGGATAAGGAGACGATCCGACAGGGCATCAAAGCCATTGAAAAAGAGGCGCAAAAGAGTCAGAAAAAGTTCCGGGACGAGATGAAGACAGAGGAAGGGGCGAGAGTCCGCCAGATCGCCGCTGAATTAAAAGACCAGTTAGAAGAGATGGAGCATATTGCCGGAGCAGAAAGTTTTGTCCGGTATTTTTATAAGAAAACAGAATCGTTATTGGAATATCTGCCGGAGAACACGCTGGTTGTGATCGACGAGCCGAACCGGTTGACGGAACACGCAAAGACAACAGAAGAAGAATTCCGGGAGAGTATGATTCACCGTCTGGAAAAGGGGTATCTTCTGCCCGGACAGATGGAAGTGATCCGAAACCATCAGGAAGTAGTGCATCGGTTTCATCAGATGCATACACTGTCGTTGTCCACGATGGAGCCACGGGGAACGGGGTGGAACTTCACTATGGAGATGCAGCTGACTGTAAAATCGGTCAACCCGTACAACAACAGTTTTGAGATGCTGGTAAAAGATCTGCTGCGCTGGAAAAAATCCGGTTACCGGATGCTGTTGTTATCCCCTTCGCGAACAAGGGCGGCCAGACTGGCAAAAGATCTGCAGGATCAGGAACTGTCAGCTTTTTACAGTGAGGATCCGGAAGAACTGATCCGGCCGGGACAGATCAAGGTCACCTGGGGACGGGTAAGTCGTGGTTTCGAGTATCCGATGGTCAAATACGTGGTGATCTCGGAGACGGATATTTTCGGCAAAGAAAAGAAGAAAAAACGGAAAAAATCCCAGTACAGCGGAAAGCAAATCCAGAGCTTTTCGGAGCTTTCCGTAGGAGACTTTGTGGTTCATGAAAATCACGGGCTGGGCGTGTACCGCGGCATCGAGAAGATGGAAGTGGACGGTGTGGTGAAAGACTATATCAAGATCGAGTATGCAGGAAAAAGTAACCTGTATATTCTCGCCACCCAGCTGGATGTCCTGCAAAAATATGCCGGTTCTGATGCGGCAAAGACACCAAAGTTAAACAAACTCGGCGGACAGGAATGGAAGAAGACCAAGACGAAGGTCCGCGGAGCTGTAAAGAATATCGCAAAAGATCTGGTGGCACTGTATGCAGCCAGACAGCAGGAAGCCGGTTTTCGCTATGGACCGGATACGGTATGGCAGCGGGAATTTGAAGAGATGTTTCCATTTGAAGAGACGGAGGATCAGCTGCAGGCGATCGAGGCGGCAAAGCAGGATATGGAGAGCCCGAAGATCATGGATCGGCTGATCTGCGGAGATGTGGGCTACGGGAAGACGGAGATTGCGATCCGTGTGGCCTTTAAGGCGATCCAGGAGGGAAAACAGGTGGTTTATCTGGTTCCGACCACGATCCTTGCACAGCAGCATTACAATACATTTGTACAGCGGATGAAGGATTTTCCGGTGCGCGTGGACCTTCTGTGCCGGTTCCGTACCGCCAGCCAGCAGAAAAAGACGATCGGAGATCTGGGAAAAGGTCTGGTGGATATTCTGATCGGCACCCATCGGGTGTTGTCCAAAGATGTGCAGTTTAAAGATCTGGGACTGCTGATCATCGATGAGGAACAGCGCTTTGGTGTTACCCACAAAGAAAAGATTAAGCAGATGAAACAGAATATCGATGTCCTGACTCTGACAGCGACGCCGATTCCGCGAACTCTTCACATGAGTCTGATCGGAATCCGGGATATGAGTGTTCTGGAAGAAGCTCCACAGGACCGTACACCGATCCAGACGTATGTGATGGAATATAACGATGAGATGGTACGGGAGGCGATCAGCCGGGAATTGGCACGCGGTGGTCAGGTGTATTATGTATACAATCGTGTCAACAACATTGAAGAGATCACCAATCAGATCCGAAAACTGGTTCCGGAGGCGAGCGTGGCATTTGCCCACGGACAGATGAGCGAGCGTGAACTGGAAAAGATCATGTATGGATTTATTAACGGAGAGATTGATGTTCTGGTCTCCACGACGATCATCGAGACCGGTCTGGATATCTCGAATGCCAATACCATGATCATCCATGATGCGGATCAGATGGGACTTTCTCAGCTGTATCAGCTGAGAGGAAGGGTAGGACGGTCGAATCGGACCGCATACGCTTTTCTGATGTACCGGAGAAATAAGATGTTAAAAGAAATTGCAGAAAAACGCCTCCATGCGATCCGTGAATTTACCGAACTCGGAAGCGGCATCAAGATCGCGATGCGTGATCTGGAACTGCGTGGTGCGGGCAATCTTCTGGGAGCGGAACAGCACGGTCACATGGAAGCGGTAGGATACGATCTCTACTGTAAGATGCTGAATGAAGCCGTACAGGAAGCAAAAGGAATCGAAGTACAGGAAGACTTCGAGACGACGATCGACCTGCAGATCAATGCGTACATTCCGGAAAAATATATTCCGAATGAATACCAGAAGCTGGATATCTACAAACGGATTGCGGCGATCGAGAACCGGGAAGAGTATGAGGATATGATGGAAGAACTGCTGGACCGTTTTGGAGAACCGCCGAAGATGGTGCAGAACCTCCTCGCAGTGGCAAGCCTGAAAGCCATGGCTCACCGGATCTATCTGACCGAAGTTAAGCAGCTTGACGACAGCCTGAAACTTACCATGTATGAGCGGGCGAAGATTGACACAGCGAAGATACCGGAGATACTGAATCAGTATCCGGAAGAACTGCAGTTTAAAGTCGAAACAAATCCGTATTTTCTGTATCGTCCGAGAAACCGAAAGGCAAAGGAAGCAGTGCCGATGCAGGAGAAGGCGACTGAATTACTGACGGTCATGCAGTGTCTGGTATAAGTGCAGGCAAATTCCTGAGAACAGGCAAACAAGAGATGAGCGCTTGTGAAAAAAGATTGAAATAAAAGGAAAAAAGTTGCCCCATAGGCGGAAATAGTCTATAATAAATGCTATTAGTGAATAAATGTACTCCCGGAGTACATAAAAGGGTAACGGAGGAAAACATGAGAAAGTTAAATAAAACCGCAGCATGTGGGATTCTGGCAGCTGCTCTTGCAGCAGGTACACTGTCCGGATGCTCAAAAGCAATTGATGGAACAAAAACCGTAGCAACTGTAGGAGATGAAAAAGTAACATTGGGTCTGGCAAGCTATATGACAAGAGACCAGCAGGCGCAGACCATGAGTTATTATAATATGCTGATGTCACAGTATGGTGTCAGCGGCTCTGCATCTAATGTGTGGGATCAGAAAGGAGACGACGGGAAAACTGTTGGGGAAAGCTCCAAGGATAGCGTCATGAAGACAATTAATCAGTTGTATGTACTGAAAGCACATGCGGCAGATTATGACGTTACGATTACGGAGGATGAAGAAAAAGCGATCAAAGAAGCAGCAGCGGAATTTATCAAAGATAACGATGAAAAGATCCTGAAAAAACTGGCAGTATCTGAAGATGATATCGTTACGTATCTGGAACTGGTAACAATCCGCAGCAAGATGCATGATCCGATGACTGCAGATGTAGATACCGAGGTCAGCGCCAATGAAAAAGATCAGACAAGAGTCACTATCGTAAAAGTTTCTACAGAAGGAACAGAAAAAGATGATGACGGTAATACCATTGATCTGACCGATGAAGAAAAAGCGCAGAAAAAAGACCTGGCACAGCAGGTTCTTGATAAAGTAAAAGCATCCGATGACGTGGCAAACGCAGATATGGATGCACTGGCAAAAGAGGTAGATGACAGTTTAAGTGCGACAGCACCGGCATTTACCACGGCAGGAGATACGGATGATACCTTGGATGAAGCAGTGCAGGACGCGGCTCTGGAATTAAAAGACGGAGAGGTTGCCGACAAAGTCATCGAAGGTGATGACGGTTACTATGTGGTACGTCTGGATAAGATGCTGGATGAAGATGCGACAGAAAACAAAGAGAAGACGGTTATCTCAGAGAGAAAATCAGATCTGTATGACAGCACACTGGAAGACTGGGTAAAAGAAGAAAAAATCAAGGTTGATGATAAAGTTTGGGATCAGATCAAAGTTACGGACAGTGTGTCTTTTGAGTATAAGAGCACAGACAGCAGTAAAGGAGACTCTACAGCGACAGATGCAGACAGTACAAAAGACACAGAAGATACATCCGCACAGGATAGCAGTGCATCAGATTCAGCCGCAGAGGACAGTGCTGAATAATATTACAAAGTAAAAAAGCGGAGGATACAGAGGATGAGTGTAGTACAGTGGACGACAGGAATCCAGCATATCGGAATTCCCACATCAGATATCGAAACAACGATCCGATTCTACGAAGGTCTGGGATTTCAGACCATGCACACAAACCAGGTGCCGGCAAACAAAGCCAAAGTTGCATTCTTGCAGCTGGGGAACCTGATGATCGAAACTTATGCCGAGGGCGGCAACGGTCTGGACGGTGCCATCAATCACTTCGCTTTAAACTGCACAGACATTCAGGCTGCTTATACCTGGATCTGTGAGCATGGCTATAAAGTGTTGTCGGATGGAATCGAAGAACTTCCGTTCTGGGAGAACGGAGTTGCCTTCTTTATTATTGAAGGACCGAATAAAGAACGGATTGAGTTCTGTCAGCGGAAATAAAACGGCTGTACCATATGGAAGGTAAACCTGACGGCAGTGGCTGCCACTGCTGAGAGGTAAACTGACGGTCAGTTTTGAACAGCTATGTCAGAAATTGCGAAATTACTGACTGTGGATGGAAGCACAAGATACGGTTCGAATACACAAGAATCCCTCTGCAGATCCGCAGAAAAATGCAAAGTGATGAGACGAGATATCGAAGACAGCTATGGATATACAGAGGAAGGAGAAAAACATGACAAGACAACAGTTTGACGAATTAACAGCAAAAGGGGTAGTGATTCTGGATGGAGCGACCGGTTCCAATCTACGAAAAGCGGGTATGCCGGTAGGCGTATCTTCCGAACAGTGGGTGATCGAAAATCCTTCTGTTTTGCAGGAATTACAGCGTGCTTATGTGGATGCCGGAAGCCAGATCGTATACGCTCCCACATTTGCAGCCAATACGATCAGCCTCAGAAATTTTAATCTTCAGGATAAAGTACAGGAGCTGAATACAAAACTGGTCAAGATCAGTAAGGACGGAATTGGAGGACGTGCGCTGGTTGCCGGTGACCTGACGACTACCGGTCAGCTGATGGAGCCGAGAGGAGTGCTGACATACACGGAGCTGTATGAAGCGTATAAAGAACAGCTGAAAGCACTGATCGATGCTGGGGTAGATCTGATTGTTGCAGAGACCATGCTGAGCGTAGATGAGACGGTAGTAGCACTGGATGCGCTTCAGGCAGTCAGCAATATCCCGATGATCTGCACCCTGTCTCTGGAAGCAGACGGAAGCGCTATGTACGGAGGCAATGCCGTGGAAGCTGTTCTTACTCTGCAGGAGATGGGAGCAGCAGCTGTCGGCCTGAATTGTTCCGTAGGCCCGGATCAGCTGGAATCTGTTGTAGCCAACATGAAAGAAGTGGCAACCGTGCCGGTCATCGCAAAACCGAATGCCGGAATGCCGTTTGTAGATGATAAGGGCGAAGCCCATTATGACATGAATGCAGATGATTTTGCAAAACACACCAAACGCCTGGTAGAGGTAGGCGCCGGAATCGTCGGCGGCTGCTGCGGCACCACACCGGAGTATATCCGGAAGCTGGCGAAGGTGTTAGGAAGATAGAAAAAGAAAAATGAGGGAAAGATGGCGAAAATTAAAGAGTATCGTATTGATGAGGTTGATGCGGTGTGCAGTCTTGGAAAAGCACTATCTTCTCCGGTACGTTTAGAGATACTTCAACTTTTGTATAGAGACAGCTTGATTATCGGAGAGATAGCAAAAAAATTGGATATTCCGGCATCCAGTACGGCATTTCATTTGAAAATATTAGAACAGGCAGGATTGGTTCGTATGGAAGAGCAGCCGGGTACCCGTGGAAGTACAAAACTATGTACACGTAAAGTAGATGCTTTGACTATACATACAACAAAAAGAAATTTGGATGTGAAAGAGGTTTTTAGTGCTGAGATGCCAGTTGGTGCATATAGTAGCTGTGAGGTGAGTCCAACCTGTGGTCTTTATAGCGAAGAAGGAAGCATAGGAATAGATGATAGAGAATTTTCTTTTTATCTTCCAGAAAGAATAAGAGCAGGATTTTTATGGACTTCTTCCGGATATGTAGAATATAAGTTTGCTAATGGTGTTCCCAGTGAATGCAAGGTTGATCGTTTGTCGATTTCAATGGAACTGTGTTCGGAAGCTCCAGGATACCGGGAAGACTGGAAATCAGATATTACGGTGTGGATCAATGGGATAGATTGTGGAACCTGGACGTGTCCGGGAGATTTTGGAGCCAGAAGGGGAAGGCTTATGCCATCAGACTGGCCGATAGGAAGTACACAGTATGGTATGCTGAAAACATGGGAAGTGCGTAAGGATGGTACGTATCTGAATGGTGAATACATCAGCGATGTTTCTATTGATATGTTAAATGTTATGGAAAAACCGTATGTAAAGGTTAGAATTGGAAATAAAGAAGATGCCAGATATGTTGGAGGATTCAATCTCTTTGGAAAACACTTTGGAGATTATGATCAAGATATTATTCTGGCTATGGAATATTAAAACGAAAAGAGCAGTACTGGAAAAGTTCAGTGCTGCTCTTTTTGGCTTGCAAAATAATGATAAGGTGTTTTGCACAAAACCGAAAAGTGGTATTTGTATAAAAATACAATATCTCACAGAAATTATTATTTTATTACTTTGAAAAAGATAAAACAAACAGTATTTCTGTTTAAATAAAATAATAGAACAGTAAAAATGTATAAAAATAGCAGAAAAACAGTTGACAAACTGAAAAAACAGACTATAATCATAGATAAACAAACAGAAATGCTGTGAAAAACAACAAAGAAAACAAGATGCCGAAATAAAACAAACAGCAGAGCTGTTGAAACTATCATGGCCAGATAGAAAACGAAAACTATATAATGAAAAAATGGGAGGATGTAAAATGAAAAGAAAATTAATTGCTTCTCTGATGGCAGCAACGATGGTTGCAGGAATGTTAACTGGTTGTGGCGGTGGAAGTTCTGCCGATGACAGTGCAACAACAGATGATACAAAACAGGAAGAAACAGCAGAGGCGGGTACAGATGATGCCGCATCAGGTGAAGATGCAGATGTGAACGAAGACGGAACTGTAAATAATCCGGAAGCTGTAAAAGTAGATGAGAATAAATTGGTATTCTGGTCATTGTTCAGTGGTGGTGACGGAGAGTACATGGACAAGATCATTTCTGATTATAATGATACAGATCCAGATAAACAGGTACAGTCCATTATGCTGGTATGGAATGATTATTATACAAAACTGCAGACCGCGGTAGCAGCAGGAAAAGGACCGGATATCGGAATTTCTCATGCGTCCAAATTACCGGAACTGGTAGATCAGGGTGTTGTAGAACCGTTGAATGATTATCTGGATGAACTGGGAGTTGATCTTTCTTCTATGTATGCTGACAACTCTATCGACGCTGTAACATTTGATGGTGATATTTATGCGATTCCGTTGGATACTCATGCGGAGATTATGTACTATAACACAGATATTCTGGAAAAAGCAGGAGTAGAACTGAACGCAGATGGTCAGCTGGATATCAGCAGCAAAGATGATTTCTTTGCTATATTGGATAAATGTAAAGCTGTCATGGGTGATGGAGAATCTGTTATCTCTCTGCCAAACAATGGCGATGATCCATACCGTGTATGGTGGGCAACTTATTTCCAGATGGGCGGAACTCCACTGGTAAGTGATGATGGAACAGAAGTCACCATGGACAAAGACATTGCAGTGAAAGCAGCAGAATTTGTAAAATCTCTGTATGATGAAGGATATGTAGCAGAAGGTATTGATGACCATCAGAAGTTCTTCCAGAGTGGAAAAGCAGCTATCTATATTGGTGGAACATGGGGAACCGGTGCTCTGGAACAGACTGATGGACTGAACTTTGGTGCACAGCCATTCCCACAGTTGTTTGACAATGATTCCTGCTGGGCAGATTCTCATACACTGATTCTTCCGGTTAATCCAGATAGAACAGAAGAAGAGACAAAAGCAGCAGTAGAATTCATGGTAGCAGCATCCAAAGATGGTGGTGCTACATGGGCAGGATCTGGACAGATTCCGGCAAACAAAGAAGTTCTGGACAGTCAGGAATATAAAGATATGCCATACAGAAGCAGTTATAAAGCAGCTCTGGATACAGCAGTGCTTCCTTCAAAGAATCCTCATTTCTATGCCATGAAAGCTGGTATGATCGACAGTCTGAATACTCTGTGGTCCGATGCAGCGGATGCAAGTGGAGCCATTGACTCTTTATATGGAGAATTGGAATCTAATCTGGAATAATAAACATTTGAGGCTATAAGGGGGGAGCCGAAAGGCTTCCCCTGTTTTGTAAAAGAGTCACGGATGAAAGGAAGAAGGGTAAAGGATGAGTAAAGCGAGAAAAAGAAAAACGTTTTTGGTGGCAATGGCTTTCATACTCCCGTTTTTTGCTTTGTATACCGTATTTACAATATGGCCGGTAATACAGGGCTTTTATGTAAGTTTGCATAAATGGGGATTAATGGGAAAACTGAAATATGTAGGATTTGATAACTATACAAAGTTTTTAAAGGATAAGAATTTTTGGGGTGCATTGAGAAATACTGCGTTCTTTACATTAATCACAACGCCCATGTTGGTAATTACAGCGCTTGTGCTGGCACTTCTGGCAAATAGGGTAACAAAGATGAAAAGATCTCTGCGAGTTATTTTCTATCTTCCGAGTGTGCTGTCGGTATCTATTGCATCACTGATTGCAAAATATACATTTACACCGTATACCGGTCTGATTAATGGAACGTTGCATGCTCTGGGACTTTTGCCAAAGTCAAAGGAGCTGCAGTGGCTGCAGGATCCACATCTTGTATGGATTACAATTTCGGTTATGACAGTATGGTGGACAATTGGTTTTAGTATGCTGTTATATCTGTCAGCGTTACAGGATATTTCTCCGGATATTTATGAAGCGGCATCTATTGATGGAGCATCCAGTACGCAGCACTTGTTTCGAATCGTACTTCCTTTATTGAAACCGACTACCTGGCTGGTGATCCTGCTTCAGATGATTGCCTGCTTTAAAGTATTTGGACAGATCTACATGATCACCGGAGGAGGTCCTGCATCATCTACCAGACCATTGATTCAGTATATTTATGAAAATGCATTTGGAAAGAGTAACATGGGTTATGCATCAGCAATGTCCTATGTATTGTTTGGAATCCTGTTGATCCTTTCACTTGCACAGCAGATTCTTCAGAGAAAGGGGGAAGAATAGCATGAAAAAGACAAAGAAGCCCGGATATTGGGTGCTGAATATCGTATCTGTCTTTCTGGCCGTGCTTTTTCTTGGTCCGATCATCTGGGCGCTGGCTGTATCTTTCCAGCATGAAGGAAAGCAGATTAAATCAATACTGGATTGGTTTACACCACCGTATACTCTTGGAAACTATCCGAAGATAATTTTTAATTCCCAGGTACCTACCTGGTTGATCAACAGTTTGGTCATTGCTGTTGTATGCACGTTGTTGACGGTTATTGTTTCTGCCATGGCTGCATATGCAATTGCAAAGATGAATTTTAAAGGAAGTAAATTATTGTTTATTTATTTCCTTATTGGATTGATGGTTCCTGGCGAAGCAACAATTGTTCCATTGTTTATAACTGTAAATGGCATGAATCTGATCGATACTTATGCTGGCTTGATTTTACCATCGATCGCCGGTTCTATGAATATGATCATTATGGTTACATTCTTTAAGGGTCTGCCCAATGAACTGTTAGAAGCAGTACGTATCGATGGTGGTGGAGAACTTACGCTGTTTTTTAGAATTGTGCTTCCGTTATCCAAGACAATTATTGCAACCGTATGTATCTTCTCTTTTGTGGGAAGTTGGAACAACTATCTGTGGCCGTTGCTTTGTGCTATGAGCAGTGAACTGTTTACTCTCCCTGTTGGTATTCCAACTTTTGCCGGAACTTATACCGTGGATTACGTACAGCCGCTGACGGCAAGTATGGTGGCATCGATTCCTATGATCGTTATTTATATTATTTTTGAAAAACAGATTGTGGCGGGAATTACTTCCGGTGCTGTTAAAGGGTGACGATGAATACGAGAAAAAGAGAGATTGATATCCAGAAAGGGATGCTGACTGTGGCGATGATCCTTTGCCATTGTATCCAGTTTTTTGGAAAAGAAGAGTATGGACTGCAGAAAATACTGGTCAATCTGATCAATATATCAACATTTTCCGGATTTATGTTTTGCTTTGGATATACCAATCAGGTGGCGTATTATGAGAAAACATGGAAAAGCAGTTGTATAAAGATGCTAAAAAATGTATTCCGTATTCTGCTTGCATTCTACATTTCGGGCATTGCGTATGTAGCATTGGTGGAAGGTAAGATATTCCGTTGGAAATTTATTACAGAAGTGCTACTTCTGAAAAAATATCCGGGGTGGTCAGAATTCTTGGCATCCTTTGCAGCGGTATTATTGGTTGGGATTCTTATTTTTCCGATCATGAGGCGAATGAACACGAAAATGTTTGTGGGGGTGGCTTGTATAAGCTGTATTGCGTGTTATTTGCCGTATGACAGGATTCATAACTCCTGGCTTGCACTGCTGATCGGATCTTGTGATTATATTACATTTCCGGTATTGCAATACGGGGTGTTCTTTGCGGCAGGTGTTTTGTTCTGTAAGAAAAAAATAAAGTGGAATGTATGGATTCTTCTTGGGACAGTGCTGGCTGGGATTCCATGTGTAGTCGCTATTATAAAGACCGGTATGCTGCCGGAACGCTTCCCACCATCTTTGTGGTTTGTCGGTGGAGGTTGTGCACTGGTGTATGGATATTATATATTGTCTTTGGGGATTGAAAGAAAAAGAAATCTGTTGATAATAGAAAAAATTGCCTGCTATCTGGAAAAAGTAGGAAAAGCTTCGTTATATTATCTTCTTTTGAGTAATCTGCTGATATTTGCTTTGGCAAGTTCTGCTTTTAGTTTTCGAAGTGAAATGTATGCGTATACATTTTTCTTAGTGACCGTATTACTTGTGGGTTACTTCAATACTATTAATAATGTAAAAAATGGAGGAAAGCAAAAATGAAATGTTACATCAAAGATTATCCAAGACCACAGTTTGTAAGAGCTGAATGGGAAAACCTGAATGGGGAATGGGATTTCGGTTTTGACGATAAAAATGTGGGTGAAAAAGAAAAATGGTATCAGGAATTTAAAGGAGACAAAAAAATCAATGTTCCATTTACTTACGAGACCAAATTAAGCGGTATTGAGGATGAAACGCGCCATGATTTTGTCTGGTATCACAGAATTATTACAGTAGATGGCACAAAACTGGAAAAGAACCGTTATATCCTGCATTTTGAAGGCAGTGATTTTATTACAAAAGTATGGGTAAATGGTGCCTATGCGGGAGATCACAGAGGAGGTTATGCAAGAGCCTCTTTTGATGTTACAGAACTGGTGCATGATGGAGAAAATGAGTTGACTGTCAAAGTGGAAGATTCTTATGATCCGCAGCAGCCAAGAGGAAAACAGCGCTGGATCAAAGAGAATTTTGGCTGCTGGTATATTCAGACTACCGGTATCTGGAAGACTGTATGGAGCGAGTATGTACCGAAGATCGGCCTTGCATCTGTCAAGATGACACCGGATCTGCAGAATGCGGCATTAAAACTGGAATATGAAGTAGATGCAGCGGAGGAAGTTCTGGGTGAAGATCTGATTGTCACCGCATCTGTAAGCTTCAAAGGTGTTCCGGTTGCAAAACAGTCTGTAATGGCAAACCAGAAACATGTGGGAACAACAATGAACGTATCCTATTATGGAAGTATTGGACTGGAATGGGGCGTTTGCACTTGGACACCGTCCCAGCCGGATCTGTATGATATTGATTTTACAGTTATATATAAAGGAGAAGCTGTGGATGAGATCGGTTCTTATTTTGCTATGCGTGAGATCCGCATTGACGGACCAAACATCCTGTTAAATGGTCATCCGTTGTACCAGAGACTGATCCTGGATCAGGGATACTGGAGAGATTCGCATCTGACTGCGCCAAGTGAAGAAGCACTGATCGAGGATATCGATAAGATCCATGCACTGGGATACAATGGTCTTCGTAAACATCAGAAAATTGAGGATGAAAGATTCTTATACTGGTGTGATGTGAAAGGAATGTTGGTATGGAGTGAGATGGCAGCTGCTTATCAGTATTCGGATTATGCAGTAGAAGAATTTGCCAAAGAATGGATGGAGATCGTTCGTCAGAACTACAATCATCCATGTATCATTACCTGGACACCGATCAATGAATCCTGGGGTGTAAGCCAGGTGGAAACCAGAAGAGTAGAGCAGCACTTTACAGAAGCAGTTTACCATTTGACGAAGAGCTTCGATATGATGCGGCCTGTTATTGTCAATGATGGATGGGAACATACTATTTCAGATATCATCACACTTCATGATTATGAAGAAGTGGGAGATACCTTGTACAAACGTTATACCGAATACAAAGATCAGATCATGACTACAGAAGTATATCACAGCAGTGGAAAATCGGCCTTTGCAAACGGATATGAGTATAAAGGACAGCCAATGATCATCAGTGAATACGGCGGAATTGCGTTCAATAACGATGATTCAGGATGGGGATATGGAAATAAGGTAAATACCAAAGAAGATTTCATCAGACGTTTTGATGATATCACAACAGCAGTGAAGAAGATTCCATATTGCTGCGGCTTCTGCTATACGCAGGTCAGCGATGTACAGCAGGAGATCAATGGCCTGATGGATATTGACCGGAACTTCAAAGTGGAACCGGAAGTGATCAAAGAAATCAATGAACGTCAGATTGGATATTGGAGATCGTTTATGTAAATTCAGGTAAGAAGTAGAAAAATATATTGTAAGACGGACATGCCAGCCTCCGAATCAGGAGGCTGGTTTTTTATGGGATTACATTTAAGCAAGATAATAAAAGAATATAGAAAATAAACACAGCAATCTTATGACATTTATGCTGATACGAAACCGAAAGGATTCGTGATACGATCCACCAATCTATAGATATTCTAAATAAATCCTCCAAAGAAATTGATAAAATTTTGCAAAAACACTTGTTAAAATCTTATCAATGCGGTATAATATATCCAAATGGAATCGAGCTGATACTTATCTTAGCGGAGGGAGAAGTGTGAACTCTTATATTTTTATGAGAAAATCCAAAAAAGCTAATCGATAGAAAGCGTAGATTTCATATTTTTTTGCCACAATTGTTAAAAATTAGACAAATGGAAAGGAAGAAGGAGACACTATGAGCAGCAAAATTACAGTTATCGGAGCCGGAAGTGTTGGTTCCACAATTGCGTATACCTTATCCAATCAGAATGTTGCATCAGAAATCGTCCTGATCGACATTAACAAAGAAAAAGTAGAGGGCGAAGTCATGGATATTGCCCAGGGAACCTGCTTCAGAGACCCGATTTCCATCGTTGCCGGAGAATACGAAGATGCAAAAGATTCTGATATTGTAATTATCACATCCGGTATCGCAAGAAAACCAGGTCAGACAAGAATCGAACTGACCCAGACCAATGTAAACATTCTCAAATCCATCACACCTGAAATCGTAAAAGTGGCTCCGCATGCTTTATATATCATCGTAAGCAATCCGGTAGACATCATGACTTATGTGTTTACAAAAATTTCCGGACTTCCGGAAAATCAGATCATCGGATCCGGAACCATTCTGGATTCTGCCCGTCTTCGCTGCGGACTCTCCGAACATCTCAATGTAGCACAGAACAACATTCACGCATACGTATTTGGTGAACATGGTGACACATCTTTCATTCCGTGGACCGGCGCATACGTATCCGGTGTAAGCCTGGATGAATATTACAACATTGCAAAAAGCATGGGAAAAGAAGTAAAAGAAGTAGACAAAGATGCGATGCTCGAATATGTACAGAAATCCGGCGGACAGATCATCAAGAGAAAAGGTGCTACCTTCTACGCAGTATCTGCTTCCGTATGTAAACTCTGTTCCATTCTGTCAGCTTCTTCTGACTCTATCACAACCGTATCTTCCATGATGCACGGCGAATATGGAATCGATGATGTATGCCTGAGTACACTGACACTGGTAGGACCGAACGGTATCCAGGGTAAGGTGCCGATGCGCATGAACAAAAATGAGATCGAACAGTTACATAAGAGTGCCGATGCACTGAAAGCAGTTATTGCACAGATCAATCTGGATTAATCAGACAGTAACGAATGTCTGTCGGCTAAAGGGATAGTCGGCAGGCAGGAAACTTACATAAAGAAAGGATACAGGAACTATGAAGTACAGTTATTTTCCGGGTTGTACCCTGAGAACAAAAGCAAGAGATCTGGATGCATATGCCAGAGTATCTGCAAGGGCACTGGGATTTGAACTGGAAGAAATCGACAACTGGCAGTGCTGCGGTGGTGTCTATCCACTTGGCTCTGATGAAATTGCCACCAAACTTTCTTCCGTCCGTGCTCTGAACCAGGCCAAAGAAAAAGGTCAGGATCTGGTAACTCTCTGTTCTGCCTGTCATCATGTGATCAAACGTGTCAATGATGATATGAAGAACGTAGAAGACATTCGTACCAGAGCAAACAACTACATGAAACTGGAAGAACCGTATGCGGGCGAGACAGAAGTGCTCCATTTTCTGGAAGTGCTCCGTGACCGCGTAGGATTTGATGAATTAAAGAAAAAAGTGGTCAGTCCGTTAAAAGGAAAGAAGATCGGTGCTTACTATGGCTGCCTGCTTCTTCGCCCGGGCAAGATCATGGCGTTTGATAATCCGGAGAATCCGACCATCATCGAAGACTTTATCCGTGCCATCGGTGCTACACCGGTTGTATATCCATACCGGAATGAGTGCTGCGGCGGATATATCTCTCTGAAAGAAAAAGACATGTCCAGAAACATGTGCAACAATATCATGGACAGCGCAGCAGGATTTGGTGCTGAGATGCTGATCACCGCCTGTCCATTGTGTCTGTACAACCTGAATAAGAGCGGAAACGGCAAACTGCCGGTTCACTACTTCACAGAACTTCTGGCAGAAGCTCTCGGAGTAAAAGAGGAAGCTCTGCAGACACTGACATCCGACAAGGAGGTGGCTGAATAATGAGTACCGAGAAAAAACAGGCAGAGCTGATCAAAGAGATCAGTGGTGTGAATCCCCTGAAATGCATGAAATGCGGTAAATGTTCTGCTTCCTGCCCGTCTTTTAATGAGATGGATATCAAACCACATCAGTTCGTATCTTATGTAGCCAATGAGAATATTGAAGAACTGGTGAATTCTAAATCACTGTGGAAATGTCTCTCCTGCTTTGCCTGTGTAGAGCGTTGTCCGAGAGATGTAAAACCGGGTAAACTGATCGACGCAGCAAGACAGCTGGTAGTCCGCCAGAAAGGTCAGAATTATCTGACACCGGATGAGATTCCGGAATTACTGGATCCGGAACTGCCGCAGCAGTTGTTAGTCAGTGCATTCAGAAGATATAGGAGGTAACCCTGGTGCAGAGAATAGGAGTATTTGTCTGTCATTGCGGAAGTAATATCGCAGCAACGGTAGACGTGAAAAAAGTAGCAGAGATGGCTCTTATGGAGCCGGGTGTTGTTCATGCGGAAGATTATCAGTATATGTGTTCCGAAGCAGGACAGGCCCTGATCGCCAAAGCGATCGAAGAAAAACAGCTGACAGGACTGGTAATCTGTTCCTGTTCCCCACGTATGCATGAGGCAACATTCCGGAAGGCAGCTGAAAGAGCCGGACTGAACCCATACATGGTAGAGATTGCCAACATCCGTGAGCATTGTTCCTGGATCCATAAAGATATGGAAGAGGCAACTAAAAAAGCTGTGATTCTGATGAGAGCAGCAGTAGCAAAAGTAAACCTGAACACACCGCTGCAGCCGGGTGAAAGCCTTGTAACAAAACGTGCACTGGTGATCGGTGGCGGTATCGCAGGTATCCAGACAGCACTGGATATTGCAGATGCAGGTTATGAAGTAGATATCGTTGAGAAAGAGCCAAGTATCGGCGGAAGAATGTCCCAGCTGGACAAAACCTTCCCGACTCTGGACTGTTCTGCATGTATCCTGACACCAAAGATGGTGGAAGCTGCAGCTCACGAAAAAATTCATATTTATACATACAGTGAAGTAGAAAAAGTATCCGGTTTCGTAGGCGACTTTACGGTTGATATCCGTAAAAAAGCAAGAAGCGTTGATATGGACAAATGTACCGGATGTGGCGTATGTCAGGAAAAATGTCCTTCCAAGAAAGCACCAAGCGAATTCAACCGCGGTCTGAATAACAGAAGTGCGATCTACACACCATTTGCTCAGGCAATCCCGAATGTACCGGTGATCGACCGTGAACACTGTATCAAGTTCAAAACCGGAAAATGTGGTGTATGTTCCAAAGTATGTCAGGCAGGTGCGATCGACTACGATCAGAAAGACGAGATCGTAACAGAAAAATACGGCGCAATCGTCGTTGCAACCGGATTTGATATCATCAAACTGGACAACTACGATGAGTATGCATACAGCCAGAGCAAAGATGTCATCACCTCTCTGGAACTGGAACGTATCATGAACGCAGCAGGTCCGACAAGCGGCCATCTGGAACGTCTCTCCGACGGAAAACCTCCGAAGGAAATGGTATTTATCCAGTGTGTGGGAAGCCGTTGTTCCGATGACAGAGGAAAGAGCTACTGCTCCAAGATCTGTTGTATGTACACCGCAAAACATGCGATGCTGATCCGTGATAAATATCCGGATGTCAATGTAACTGTCTTCTATATTGATGTGCGTACTCCTGGTAAGAACTTCGATGAGTTCTACCGCAGAGCCGTAGAACAGTATGGAGTAAATTATATCAAAGGTCAGGTAGGAAAAGTGATTCCGCAGCCAAACGGAAAACTGCTGGTACAGGGATCCGATCTGTTAGATAACAAACAGATCCTGAAAGAAGCAGATATGGTTGTTCTGGCAGCTGCCATCGAGCCGAACCCGGGTGTTCGTAAGATCGCAACCATGCTGACAGCAAGTATCGATACCAACAATTTCCTGACAGAAGCACATGCAAAACTCCGTCCGGTAGAGTCCCCGACCGCAGGTATCTTCCTGTCCGGTGTATGCCAGGGACCGAAAGATATCCCGGAAACTGTAGCACAGGCAGGTGCAGCAGCTGTCAAAGCCATCGGACTGCTGGCAAAAGACAAACTGATGACCAACCCATGTACCGCAAAACCGGATGAACTTCTGTGTAACGGATGTTCCACCTGTGCAAATGTGTGCCCTTACGGAGCAATCACATACGAAGAGAAAGAAATTAATGACCACGGTATCCGTGAAACCCGCCGTGTGGCTCAGGTCAACAGCGCACTGTGCCAGGGTTGTGGTGCATGTACCGTAGCCTGCCCATCCGGAGCGATGGATCTGCAGGGATTCTCTAACAGACAGATTATAGCGGAGGTAGATGCAATATGTCGATAGAAGCAAAAGAAGAATTCAGACCGAAAATTGTAGCGTTCTGCTGTAACTGGTGCAGTTATGCAGGAGCCGACCTGGCTGGAAGCAGCCGTCTTGGTTACCCGGCAGATGTAAAGATCATCCGTGTTCCATGTTCCTGCCGTGTCAACCCGATGTTCATCCTTCGTGCCTTCGAAAAAGGTGCGGACGGCGTGATCATGTGTGGATGTCATCCAGGAGACTGCCATTACAGCACCGGTAACTATTACGCAAGAAGACGTATGACACTGCTGTTCTCCATGCTCGACTATATCGGTGTGGAAAACGGACGTACCCGTGTAGAATGGGTATCAGCAGCAGAGGGTGTAAAATTCTCCACAACCATGAACGAGTTCGTGGAAAAGATCCATTCCCTTGGTAAGAACGTTAGATTGGAGGATATAAGATGCAGGAATTAATCAACCGTGCGAAAGAACTGCTGGCAGACGGAACAGTAGCCCGGGTTCTTGGCTGGAAAGCCGGAGACCTGCCTTACAATCCGGAACCTGCGTACTTTGAGACAGAAGAATCTCTGAAAGATTTCGTATACAACGGATTCTGCGGAGCAAACTTAAGCAAATATATGATCGAAGCTTCCAAACTGGAAGGAAAAACCATGGTCTGTCTGAAACCGTGTGATACATACAGCTTCAACCAGCTGATCAAAGAACACAGAGTAGACAGAGACAAAGCCTACATCGTCGGTGTGGGATGTAAAGGAAAACTGGATATCGAAAAGATCCGGAAACAGGGAATCAAAGGTATCGAGTCCATCCAGGGAGCAGAGATCACAGATGATGCCGAGACACTGACCATCCAAACCATCTACGGCGAGAAAACATGTGCTTACAAAGACGGTATGCTGGAAAGATGTCATGTATGTAAAGGCAAAGAACATCAGATCTATGACGAGATCATCGGCGAGTCCAAGGACACCAAAGATGCAGATCGTTTTGATGAAGTAAGAAGAATCGAAGCTATGAGCCCGGAAGAAAAATTTGCTTTCTTCCAGAGCGAGCTGAGCAAATGTATCCGTTGTAACGCCTGCAGAAATGTATGTCCGGCATGCAGCTGCAGAAAATGTGTTTTTGACAGCAATAAATTTGACAGTTCCCAGAAAGCAAATGTGGACTCTTTTGAAGAGAAGATGTTCCATATCATCCGTGCTTTCCATGTAGCCGGAAGATGTACAGACTGTGGTGAGTGCAGCAGAGTATGTCCGCAGGGTATCCCGCTTCATCTGTTCAACCGTAAATTTATCAAAGATATCGATGAACTGTACGGAGAATACCAGGCCGGTGAAGATACCGATTCCAAAGGACCGCTGACAAACTTCACATTTGACGATGCAGAACCGAGCATCGTAGCAGAAAGGGGATAATGTATGTATAAGATAGCAAAAGAAAATCTGTCGGCATTATTCCAGAGTATTGCCGAGAATCAGGAATTATATCTGCCTGTTGAAGTAAGCGGTCAGGTAAACTTCAAAGCGTGGACCCAGGATGCAAACGTATCTCTGGAAACACTGAAAACCGTAAAATCTCCGAAAGATGCCTTCTTCCCTCAGAGCGAGAACCTGTACACCGTACAGAGAGAGGGAAAGAAACTGAGCATCGAACCGCAGGCACTCAAAGAACAGAACTTTGTAGTATTCGGTATGAAAGCCTGTGATATTCAGGGTGTGAAAGTTCTGGATAACGTATTTTTAAGTGATCCGATCGACAGCTTCTACGCTGCAAGAAGAGAGCACGGAACCATCGTTGCCATGGCATGTCATGAGCCGGAAGAATCCTGCTTCTGTAAAGCCTTCGGTATCGACTGTGCAGAACCGGCAGCAGACGTGGCTACCTGGATGGTAGAAGGCGAACTGTACTGGAAAGCACTGACCGAGAAAGGTGAGGCACTGACCAAAGCAGTAGAAAGCCTGCTTGTGGAAGCGGCTGGCGCAGATGCAGAAAAACTGGAAGCAGAAAAAAATGCAATCCATACCATCGTAGAAAAACTTCCATACTCCAATCTGTCCCTGGAAGGATGGAACGGAGATGCACTGACAGAAAAGTTCAATTCTCCGGTATGGGAAGAACTGTACAAACCGTGTCTGGCATGTGGTACCTGTACTTTCGTATGCCCGACCTGCCAGTGTTACGATATCAAAGATTATGACACCGGACATGGTGTAAAGAGATACCGCTGCTGGGATTCCTGTATGTACTCCGATTTCACCATGATGGCGCATGGAAATAACCGTACCAGCCAGTTGCAGAGATTCCGTCAGAGATTCATGCACAAACTGGTATATTACCCGGCAAACAACAACGGCATGTACTCCTGTGTGGGATGTGGCCGCTGCGTGGAAAAATGTCCGGCATCCTTAAATATTGTAAAAGTTATCAAAGCATTTGAGAAACAGGGAGGTGACAAATAATGAGCGAATGTACCTGTCATAAAAATTACACGCTGGATACCCTGATCCCTAAAGTTGGTATCATCACAGATATCCGTCAGGAGACACCGGATGTAAAGACATTCCGTGTCAATGCACCGGACGGAGGAAAATTATTTGAACATATGCCGGGACAGTGTGCCATGGTATGTGCACCGGGTGTAAGTGAAGGTATGTTTTCCATTACTTCTTCACCGACCAATAAAGAGTACCAGGAATTCAGTATTAAGAAATGTGGTATGCTTACCGACTACCTGCACAGCCTGCAGGTAGGTGATGAGATCACAGTCCGCGGACCGTACGGAAACCATTTTCCGGTAGAAACCGAATTAAAGGGTAAAAACCTGCTGTTTATCGCCGGCGGTATCGGTCTGGCACCACTTCGTTCTGTAATCAACTACGTACTGGATAACCGTGAGAACTACGGAACTGTAGATATCCTTTACGGATCCCGTTCCGCTGACGATCTGGTTCAGTTAAAAGAGATCCAGGAAGTGTGGATGAAAGCAGAAGGCGTCAACGTATATCTGACCATCGACCGTGAACAGGAAGGCTGGGACGGTCATGTAGGATTTGTTCCGACTTATCTGAAAGAGATCGGATTCGACACTGACAAAGTAGCTCTGGTCTGCGGACCGCCAATCATGATCAAATTTGTTCTGGCTGGTCTTCAGGAAATGGGATTCACCAAAGAACAGGTGTACACAACCCTGGAGCTTCGTATGAAATGTGGGGTTGGTAAATGCGGACGTTGCAATATCGGATCCAAGTACGTATGTAAAGACGGCCCGGTATTCCGCTTTGATGAAATCGACGAATTACCTAACGAGTATTAAGAAAGGACTGGTACCGACAAATGGAAAAAATGGTAAATGTATATTTTTTCGGTAAAAAATATAGTGTGCCTGCAGAACTGACAATTATGACAGCTATGGAGTATGCCGGTTACACTCTGAAAAGAGGATGTGGATGCCGTCATGGTTTCTGCGGAGCCTGCGCAACAATCTACAGAATCAAGGGTGACAATGAGCTGAAAACCTGTCTGGCCTGTCAGACACAGGTTCAGGAAGGTATGTATGTGGCAAGTATCCCATTCTTCCCGACGGATAAGAGAACATACGATATCGAAGAAATCAAACCGAATGCTCAGATCATGATGGAACTGTATCCGGAAATCTACAGCTGTATCGGATGTAACGCATGTACAAAAGCATGTACACAGGATCTGAATGTTATGCAGTATATCGCATACGCACAGAGAGGTGAACTGGAGAAATGTGCAGAAGAATCCTTTGACTGTGTAAGCTGCGGATGCTGTTCTGTAAGATGCCCGGCTGGTATTTCTCATCCGATGGTAGGTCTTCTGGCAAGACGTCTCACAGGAAAATATATTGCACCGGAAGCAAAACATCTGACAAAGAGAGTGGAAGAGATCCACGAAGGTGCTTACGATGACCTGATCGAGCAGATCATGCAGAAACCGATCACAGAAATGGAAGAACTTTACAACAACAGAGATATTGAGAAATAGGAGGGCGTAAAATATGTATGCACCATATCCGGAAAATATGATGGAATCTATCAAAAAGGTAGAGGCTACAAGAGCACAGCGTATGGCAACAGAGCCAAGACGTCTGACAGCAGACGAAAAAGACGCTCTTTTGAAAAAATTCCATCCAGATTATAACCCAGACGCATTTGCTGAGATCAAAGTTGGACCGAACAAAGGTCAGAAAGCTCCTCTGGAGCTGGCTGATATGCTTCATTCCACAAGCCGCCTGATGACTGACAATGTAGATCTTACAAAAGTAGACTACGATGTAGATGTACTTGTTATCGGTGGTGGTGGAGCAGGTTCTTCCTGTGCTATCGAAGCACACAAAGCAGGTGCAAACGTAATGATCGTTACAAAACTGCGTATCGGTGATGCCAATACCATGATGGCTGAAGGCGGAATCCAGGCAGCAGACAAAGAAAATGACTCACCGGTACAGCATTATCTGGACTGTTTCGGTGGCGGACATTTTGCTGCAAAACCAGAACTGGTAAAAAGACTGGTTATGGAAGCTCCGGATGCTATCAAATGGTTGAACGAGCTGGGTGTTGAATTTGACAAACAGGCAGACGGAACTATGGTAACTACCCATGGTGGCGGAACTTCCAGAAAGAGAATGCATGCTGCAAAGGACTACTCCGGAGCAGAGATCATGCGTACTCTGCGTGATGAAGTGATCAACCGTGCAATCCCGGTTGTTGAATTTACATCAGCAGTAGAACTGATCAAAGATGAAAAAGGTCAGGTTGCAGGAGCTGTTCTTCTGAACATGGAAACAGGTGACTACTCTGTTGCAAGAGCAAAAACAGTAGTTATCGCAACCGGTGGTGCAGGAAGAATGCATTATCAGGGATTCCCGACATCCAACCATTACGGTGCAACTGCCGATGGTCTGGTTCTGGGATACAGAGCAGGTGCTGCCCTGTTATATCAGGATTCTATCCAGTATCATCCGACAGGAGCAATCTACCCGTCACAGATCCTTGGTGCACTGGTAACTGAAAAAGTTCGTTCCGTTGGTGCACAGCTGGTTAATGCAAACGGTGAAGCTTATATCCATCCGCTGGAGACGCGTGATGTCAATGCATCCGGTGTTATCCGTGAGTGTGAAGAAGGCCGTGGCGTAGATGTTCCGGGAGGAGCAAAAGGTGTATGGCTGGATACTCCTATGATTGAGATCCTTGGTGGTGAAGGCACCATTGAGAAGAGAATCCCGGCTATGTTCCGTATGTACATGAACTACGGTATCGATATGAGAAAAGTTCCGATCCTGATCTACCCGACACTGCATTATCAGAACGGTGGTCTGGAAATCACAGGAGACGGATTCACAAAAGAAATCCCGAACCTTCTGGTTGCCGGAGAAGCTGCAGGCGGAATCCACGGAAGAAACAGACTGATGGGTAACTCCCTTCTGGATGTTATCGTATTCGGTAGAAACGCAGGTAAGAAAGCAGCAGCAAAATGCAAAGATGTTGAACTGGGTGAGATGAACCTGGATCACGTAAAAGCGTATGATGAGGAACTGAAAGCAGCCGGTGTTGAAACAGATCACGTTTCTCCGTTACTGCTTCCACATTATGCAAGACACGAAAGATAATCTGTAAATAAGTAAGTGAACGTACATCAGACGAGGGGGAACATAGGCGGACTCCTCGTCTGGTTACAGATAATCCAAAATTTACGAAAAAAGGAGTAGAGTGGAATGCGAGAGATAGACGTAAAGCAGATCACAGATGTAGTGGAAAAGCTTTGTATCGAAGCAAATGAGCATCTTCCGGAAGATGTAAAATGCGCGATCAAAAACTGCCGTGCCTGTGAAGACGGTGAGATTGCAAAAGGAGTTCTGGACAATATCATCGAGAACTTTGAGATCGCAGACAATGAATGTGTACCGATCTGTCAGGATACCGGTATGGCCTGTGTTTTCCTGGAAATCGGTCAGGACGTACATATGGTAGGCGGAGATCTGGCAGATGCTATCAATGAAGGAGTTCGCCGCGGATATGACAAAGGATATCTGAGAAAATCCGTAGTAAAAGATCCTGTTCGCCGTGGAAACACCGGTGACAATACACCGGCTATGATCTATACAGAGATCGTTCCGGGAGAAAATATCAAGATTACCGTAGGACCGAAAGGATTCGGAAGCGAAAACATGAGTGCGATCCGTATGTTCAAACCTTCTCACGGTCTGCAGGGAATCAAGGATTTTATCATTGAGACAGTTGAAACAGCAGGTCCTAACCCATGCCCGCCGATGGTAGTCGGTGTTGGTATCGGCGGAACTTTCGATAAAGCAGCCCTTCTGGCCAAGAAAGCTCTGATGAGACCACTGGATTCCTCCAATCCGGATCCGTTCTATGCAGATCTGGAAAAAGAAATGCTGGAGAAAATCAATGAACTGGGTATCGGACCACAGGGATTTGGCGGAAAGACAACAGCAATCGGACTGAATATCGAGACCATGCCTACCCATATCGCAGGTATGCCATGTGCCATCAATATTAACTGTCATGTAACCCGTCACAAAACGGAGGTGATCTAATATGGCTAAGAAGATAACACTGCCTCTTACAGAGGAACTGGCAAAAACACTTCACGCAGGAGATCAGGTACTGCTGACCGGTACGATCTATACCTCCCGTGATGCAGGACATAAAAGAATGTGCGAAGCACTGGCAAGAGGAGAAAAAATCCCGTTTGATCCAACCGATGCTACCATTTACTATGTAGGACCGACCCCTGCAAAACCAGGTCAGGTCATCGGATCTGCAGGACCGACTACCAGCGGTCGTATGGATGCATATGCACCGACGATGATGTCCGTAGGTGCCCGTGGAATGATTGGTAAGGGTGCCCGTCTTCCGGAAGTTGTGGAAGCAATGAAAAAATACAGCGGTGTATACTTTGGTGCCATCGGAGGAGCAGGAGCTCTTCTGGCAAAATGTATCAAAAAAGCAGAACTGATCGCTTACGAAGATCTGGGAGCAGAAGCACTGCGTAAACTGTATGTGGAAGATATGCCGCTGGTTGTTATCATCGACAGTGAAGGAAACAACCTGTACGAAGAGGGAAGAGCGGATTATTTAAAAGGAAAAAAATAAATAACTGAAAAGAAATGGAGAAATACTACGATGGATATGGAAATGATTACTGACCTGATGGAAGCCGTGATGATTCTTTGCTTTGGACTGTCCTGGCCGATTTCCATCCGGAAATCATGGGTTTCCAGAACTGCGAAAGGAAAGAGCCTTTTCTTTGAGTGCTTTATCTGGATCGGTTATGTATTCGGTATCGCTCGCAAATTCATGCAACTCGGCATGGGCGTAGAGACCAGTTGGCTGTTTTATCTTGCATGGTTCTTCTATTTTCTAAATATAGCTGAAATTACGATCGACATACTTCTTTACTTTAGAAATGTAAAATTAGATAAAGAACGAGACGCAAAACAGGCATAAATGATATGGACTGCTGTCAGAACACAGTATCAAAGTGTTCCGACAGCAGTTTTTTTGCGCCCTTTCAGACTCCATCCGAAAAAATGCGACAAAAGTCAGAAAATGTCGTTAAAAATAAAACAGTTTCATGGGAATGAAGATTTTTATTTTAGTTGCAGAAAGATAAAATAATAGAAAAACAGGAACGCACAAAAGCGCAAAGGAGGAGAAAAAGTATGGGAGAATTAACACATAAAGCGACACGAGCCGCATTCGGGAAGGCGATTGAGCTGACCTTAAAACACGTGGAAAAAGACAGAGAAAAAGGGCTTTTACAGCTGGTAGATCTGACAGAAAAATTCATGGGAGATAATTTCCCATCAGAATCATATGAAGGAGCAAGAAACCTGATTCGGGATCCGGAGTCCAAGTGGATGCAGTATGTGAACCGTGCACTGGATGAGATCCATCCTAACGTGATCAAACAGACGGCATTGAATCTTGGTTTTGAAGCGGCATTTCATGGAACAAAAACGATCCGTGCGATGCGAGAGACACATCAGTGCAATATTCCGTGGCTGATCCTGATGGATCCGACCAGCGCCTGTAACCTGCATTGTACCGGCTGTTGGGCAGCAGAGTACGGTCACAAACTGAACCTATCCTACGAAGATCTGGACCGGATTATCACACAGGGAAAAGAACTGGGTATTTATTTCTATATGTATACAGGCGGCGAGCCTCTGGTGCGGAAAGCGGATATCATTAAATTGTGTGAAAAACATTACGACTGTGAATTCCATGCATTTACCAACGGTACCCTGGTAGATGATGCCTTCTGTGAGGAGATGCAGCGGGTAGGAAACCTGTCTCTGTCGATCAGCCTGGAAGGTTTTGAGGAAGTCAACGACCTCAGAAGAGGAGTGGGTGTTTACGATAAAGTTATGGCAGCTATGGACAAATTAAAGAGCCATGGACTGATCTTCGGAACATCAATCTGTTATACAAGTAAAAATATCGAGACGGTAACCTCCGATGAATTCCTGGATATGATCATCGAAAAAGGATGTCGCTTCACCTGGTATTTCCATTATATGCCGGTTGGAAATGAAGCCGCTGTGGATCTGCTTCCGACCAAAGAACAGAGAGAATATATGTATCACAGAGTCCGTGAGATCCGTGGTGCGACCGGCGGAAAACCGATCTATGCGATGGATTTCCAGAACGATGGAGAATTCGTTGGCGGCTGCATCGCCGGAGGAAGAAACTACTGCCATATCAATGCGAATGGTGATGTGGAACCGTGTGTATTTATCCACTATTCTTCTGCCAACATTAAAGAAGTATCTCTGTTAGAGGCACTGAAACAGCCGTTATTTATGGCGTACCGGGATCATCAGCCATTTAATAACAATCACCTACGCCCATGTCCGATGCTGGAGAATCCGGAGATCCTGCAGGAGATGGTAGAACAGACCGGAGCAAAATCCACCGATCTGCAGTCCCCGGAGACTGTGGAACATCTCTGCGGAAAGTGTGCGGACTACGCCTGTCAGTGGAAAGAAACCGCAGACAAACTGTGGGAAGAGCACCCGTATGTTCACAAAGGCTACAGTAATTACAAGAAAAAATAAGTAAAAATTTCCATAGACAATCTTTTTGTGTTAAAATAAGCCGAAAGGATAACACGGGGAGAGACGTCTATGGAACGAAAAGGAGAAGCAACGAAACATCAGCTGGCGGAAAGCTTTAAAGAACTGATGTTGAAAGGCTCATTTGATAAAATTACCATTCGGATGATAACAGAGCAGGCGGGAGTGATCCGGCCTACTTTTTATAACTATTTTCAGGACAAATACGAAGTGATGGAGTGGCTTCTGGAAGAAGAAGTCTTCCGACCGGTTTTTGAGATGGTGGAAGACGGGATGGAACGGGAAGCAATCTATCTGCTGTTTCGGAAGATGGAGAAAGATCAGCAGTATTATCAGAAAGCGTTTGAGGTCACCGGACAGAACGGGTTTGAAGAGATTCTTTGTGGAAAGATCCGGAAGCTGATCCGGGAAATGCTGAAAAATCACAAGATCAAACTTCAGAAACTGGAAGGTCTGAAAGACTTGAATATCTTTCTGGAATTTCATACCCTTACTGTGGTCAATGGGTTGAAGTACTGGCTCACCAGCCGGGAAGTACATATGAGTGCGGATGAAGCACTGGAGTATTATCGTTTTCTGATGTCCCATCCGATCCTGGATGTGGTGGGACAGGTGGAAGATTATACGGAAGAGGCTGCATGGAAAGAGAAAGGATGACATCGGCAATGAGTGAATTACAGGACTGGAAAAGAGATGGATTCCGGGGTGAAAAAATGATCGTGCTGCCGACGGAATCCTTTCAGGATTATGTGGAACATCCGCTGGTCAGACGGTTGTATCTGACGGATGTAGGAGTTTTTCCCCATGCACAACATCATTTCCGGGAGCGAAAAGACGGGATTGAAGAATATATCTATATGTACTGCATGGAAGGCAGTGGAACGATCGAAGTTGAAGGCACATCGTACATCCTCCATGCCAATCAGGCATTCTGTATTCCAAGATTCCACGGACACAGGTACTACGCCAGCGAGAAAGATCCGTGGAGTATTCTGTGGGTGCATTTTAAGGGAACAGATACGGGGTATTATCCATTGGAAGAGTGCCGCCTGATCAATTTTAATTCCCAGAATGCCACCAACCGTATGCAGTTCTTATTTGAACTGTTATTCCGAGTGCTGGAGAGCAACTACACGTTGGGAAACTTTATCTATATTTCGCAGATCCTCGAGATGATCCTCTCCGAGACGTATTACCGCGAGAAACACAACACAACGCTGGAGCAGAACAAACATGTAACCAATGTCATCCGTTACATGTACAAACACTTAAACGAGAATCTGACGCTGGAGCAGGTGGTAGATGAGTTCGAACTGTCAAAAAGTTACCTGAACGCAATCTTCCAGAAATATACCCAGCACGCACCGATGGACTTTTTCATCTCACTGAAGATGAAGAGAGCCTGCCAGCTGTTGCGTGCTTCGGACAGCTACATCTACGAAGTGGCACAGAAACTCGGCTACGCGGATCAGTATTATTTTTCAAGAATTTTCAAAAAAGTAGTAGGCATGTCCCCAAAAGAATACAGGGAGAGCGACTGGATCCACTTTAAAGAATAGGAAAAACGGGAATGAGAGAGTACTCTGAGAGGGGACTCTCTTATTTTTGTCTTTCCGGCGCTTATAGCAAGCGATGTCTTTCGATATTTTTGTACATATATTTTTGTCTGGACAGGTTGACTGTAAGATAGTCCATCAATTCCCCTGATAAGCCATTTTCATTTGCAATTCTTCATTATACAATATCTTCAGAACAATAAAAGAAATCCTCTGGATAACGAAAAAAGCAAGGTATGACAGGGGATAAAAGATAGAAAGTTATAAGGAGGAGCCTATGGAAACCAGAAAAGTAAGTATGTGGGAGGAAGATTATGTGATTCCGACCTACAAAGTGTATCCACCCGAAAAAAATCCATTATTTATCGAAAAAAGAGCTTATCAGGGAAGCACCGGAAAAGTGTATCCCCTGCCGGTGACGGAGAAAATCTCAGACACAAAGGAAGATGTAGTGTACAAGGCAGTATTTCTGGAAAATGAATACCTGAAAGTGATGATCCTGCCGGAACTCGGTGGCCGTATCCAGAGAGCATATGATAAAACCAACGGATATGATTTTGTCTATTATAATCATGTGATCAAACCGGCGTTAGTAGGACTGACAGGACCGTGGATCTCCGGTGGTATCGAGTTTAACTGGCCGCAGCATCACAGACCGTCCACATATTCACCGGTAGATTACCGTCTTTCTGAAAATGCCGACGGTTCCTGCACGATCTATGTAGGAGAGACCGACAAAATGTATGGTACCAAGGGGATGGCAGCCATCACACTTTATCCGGAAAAAGCATACATTGAGATCAAAGGTCAGTTGTATAATCCGACCGACCTTCCACAGACCTTCCTGTGGTGGGCAAACCCTGCAGTACCGGTCAACGACAATACATACTCCGTATTTCCGCCGGATGTCAATGCGGTTATGGATCATGGCAAACGCGCCGTATCCACCTTCCCGATCGCAACCGGAGAATATTACAAGGCAGATTATTCCGCAGGCGTGGATATTTCCAGATATAAAAATGTGAAAGTGCCGACCTCTTATATGGCAGCACATTCCGATTACAACTTTATTGGAAATTACGATGAGGGTGTGGAAGCCGGTCTGCTGCATGTGGCAGATCATCATATCTCACCGGGTAAGAAACAGTGGACCTGGGGAAATGGTGACTTCGGACGCAGCTGGGACCGGAATCTGACAGAGACGGACGGACCGTACATTGAACTGATGACCGGTGTATTTACTGATAACCAGCCGGACTTTACCTGGTTAAAACCACAGGAAGAAAAGACCTTCGTGCAGTATTTTATGCCCTATAAAGGTGTGGGAAGAGTTGGAAATGCAACGAAAGAAGCAGCTGTCAGCCTGACCGATTCGGGAGACGGACATGCAGTGCTGAAAGTGTATACAACAGGGGTGTGCAAGGACACACGAATCACAGTGAGACAAAAAGAAACGGTGTTGTATGAGAAGACGGCAGATCTGTCACCGGAAGAGTGCTTTGAGGCGACTTTTGCCGTAGATGGAAATATCGAAGACTGTGCAGTTGTCATTATGCAGGGGGCACAGATTCTGGTATCTTACAAAGTCTATAAACCAAAACTGGAACCGGTTCCGAAACCGGCAGATGCGATTCCGGCACCGGAAAAACTGAAGACACCGGAAGAACTGTATCTGGCAGCAACCCATCTGGAACAGTACCGTCATGCGACCAGAGAACCTGCGGATTATTACCGGCATGGACTGGAACTGGACGGCACGGATATCCGTCTGAATAACGGATACGGACTGTTACTGTACCGCAGAGGACAGATCAAAGAAAGTATCAAACATTTCCAGGCGGCAGTGAAAAAACAGACCTGGAAGAATCCGAACCCGTATCACGGAGAAGGATATTTTAACCTTGGTCTTGCACTGGCAGCAGACGGACAGGAAGAAAAAGCATTTGATGCCTTCTACAAGTCGACCTGGAGTGCAGAAACCCAAAGCGCCGGTTTTTTCTGGCTGGCAAGACTGGCATGCCGCAGAAGAGATTATGAAGAAGCACTGGAATACATCGAAAAATCCATGATCCGCAACTGGCATAACATGAAAGGACGGACGCTGAAAGCAGCCATTCTTCGAACACTCGGTGTGGACAGTACCACATTTGTAAAAGAATGCCTGAAGATCGATCCGTTATCCCAGGGATGCCTGTATGAGCAGGCAGCAGCAACAGACGATTATGATCTGTGGCTGAAAACCATGCGCACCGAGAGCCACAACTTCAAAGAACTGGCACAGGAATATATCGAGGCAGGACTGTACGAAGATGCGATCCGTATTCTGAGGGCGTGTCCGCAGAAAGATCCGATCTGCTGGTATACCCTTGGATATGTGTACAAACAGCTGAAAGAAGGAGAGAAAGCAAAAGAAGCCTTCGAAAATGGCGAAAAGAGCTGTCCGGACTACTGTTTCCCGAACCGTGTGGAAGAGATCCGTATCCTGCATTCAGTGATCGAAGCACTGCCTGAGGCACCGATGGCACATTATTATCTCGGTAACCTGTTGTATGATAAAAAACAGTACAAAGAAGCAGCCGGCCACTGGGCAACCGCAGCAGAAGAAAAAGAAGATCTGTCACCGGCCTACCGAAATCTGGCGATCTATTATTACAATAAAGAAAATGATACGCCGAAAGCGATGGAAGTCATGGAAAAAGCATGCGCCTTGGATCCGGAATATCCGCGAATCTGGCTGGAATATGATCAGCTGGCAGCCCGCATGAACCTTCCGGCGGAAAAACGTCTGGAGATCATGGAATCCCACCCTGCAGTCACTGCAGGAAGAGATGACCTGTATCTGCGCTATCTGACGCTGTTAAACGATGTGGGACGCTATCAGGAAGCTCTGGACGGACTCGCCTCCCGCCAGTTCCATCCGTGGGAAGGCGGTGAAGGAAAAGTAAGCAGCCAATACAAATACGCCCTGACCCATCTGGCAATGGCGAAACTGGACGAAAAACAGCCACAGGAGGCTCTGAAACTTCTGGAAGCTACGCTGTCCTATCCAAACAATCTTGGCGAAGGAAAACTGCCGAACGTACCGGACAACGAAGCCCACTATTATATGGGACTTGCATACAAACAGCTGGGTGAAACCGAAAAAGCAGAAGAATATTTCCGCCTCGCCGCCTCCGGTCCACAGGAACCGGGAAGCGTGCTGTACTATAACGATCAGCCGTCCGATTTCATCTACTATCAGGGACTTGCCAACATGGAACTCGGACTGGATCACGAAGCCAAAAAGTCCTTTCACCAGTTGCTGACCTTCGGCGAACAGCATCTCTTCGATGAAGTAGAATACGACTTCTTCGCTGTCTCCCTCCCGGAGATCGAAGTCTTCCAGGAAGATCTGGAACTCCGCAATATCCAGTACTGTAACTATCTGCGTGCACTGGGTCACCTGGGACTGGGTGAAAATGAGAAGGCAAGAGAACTGTTCCGGGAGATTCTCGCAAAACAGAGTGCCTACCAGGGGGCACTGGCAAGATAATATATTAAAAATGTAACTGTTCAGTACCTTCACAGTGACTACTGAATAGTTACTTAAAAATACAGAAAACACAGGAGCTGTGAGGAAAATAGTCTATCAAAATAATAGATACAAAAAGGAGAAAGGATTTTATGGAATATTTGTCATTAGAAGAGGAATGGGAAGCGCAGCTTGCGGATGGTTCTGTTTATCCGATGCAGGTTCCGGGATCACTGGATGAAAGCCGGATCGGTGGAAAAGACATGGGAGCCAATCAGTGGCATCCGGATGCAGATCTTGGAAATGCGGAAAATAGTTTTGATCCGGATGCACCGATTGCAACTCGTTATACCAGAAAACATACCTATGAGGGTGAAGCAAAAATCAGCAGAATGATCTCATATATCCCGGAAGAGGAAAAACGTGTATTTCTGGAAGTAGAACGGGCGCGTTGCCTGAAACTGGAGATCGATGGGAAAGAGATTTCGGATTATGTGGAGCCATCTATCAGTACACCACATATTTTTGAGGTTACGGATGTACTGGACGGAGAACACCGTATTACCCTGCGGTCAGATAACAGTTATCCTGGACTTCCGCATGATGCGATTGTATTTTCATCAGCGGCAACGGATGAGACACAGACGAACTGGAATGGATTACTTGGATATGTACGGCTACGAACAGAACGTGAAGTATTCTTTTCTGCAGTTCGGGTCTATCCAAAAGAAAATACGATAGATGTGCAATTAGTAATCGATGGAAGTATTCCGTATAAGGGTATTCTTCGAGTGACTTCTCCGGCACTGGAAAAAACAGAGGAAAAGGAGATAGAGATATCTGCCGGAGTCCATACTATTGCGCTGGAAGGGCTGAAACTGAAAGAAAATGTAAAGAAATGGGACGAAGAGGAAGGAAATTTATATGATCTGACTGCCAGCTTACAGGACGGTGATGAAAAAAGCGTGACATTTGGTGTGCGTGATTTCGGGGATGACGGGCATGGGCATCTGGCGTTAAACGGCAGAAGGATTTTCCTGCGAAGTGAGGCAAACTGCTGTGAATTTCCGGAAACAGGACATCCGCCGATGACCGTAGGAGAATGGGATAAAATTTTGCGACTGTATCATTCGTATGGAGTCAACTGTATGCGTTTTCACTCCCATATTCCACCGGAGGCAGCATTTACCGCTGCGGATCAGATGGGTATGCTGATGCAGCCGGAGCTTTCTCACTGGAATCCGAAGAATGCATTTGAGGGAGATGACAGTTATGAGTATTATCAGAGAGAACTGAAGCAGACGATTCTCTGGCTGGCAAATCATCCATCTTTTGTGATGCTGACATTTGGGAACGAACTGTGGACGGGAGAATTGGGACATCAGCGTATGGATGCTATGGTGGAACTGGCACACAGTTTAGATACCACCCGTATGTATGCGAACGGTTCTAATCCACATTACGGAACAATTGGATGTGATGCGAAAAGTGATTTTTATACTTCTCAGAAATATTATGAATACGATCTGAGAGGCACTTTCGCGGCGATGCCGGGTGATGACGGAATTCAGGGATATATTAACAACCAATATCCGTCTGCAGCGGTAAACTATGATGACAGTATGAAACATCTGCGAGAGACCTATCAGAAACCGGTATTCAGCTTTGAAGTTGGACAGTTTGAAATACTGCCTGATTTTGGCGAACTGGAAGAATTTCATGGGATTTCAGACCCGGCGAATCTGCGCATTATTCAGGAAAAAGCCGAGAAACTGGGGCTGATCGATAACTGGAACGCTTACGTGGAAGCCACTGGGGAAATTTCAAGAATCGGTTATCGGGAAGAAGTGGAAGCGGTGATGAGAACAGAAGATATGTCCGGAATTTCCCTTCTGGGACTGCAGGATTTCCCGGGACAGGGAACGGCGCTGGTTGGAATGATCAATTCGCATATGCAGTCAAAACCGTATGATTTTGCAAAACCGGAACGATTTGCGTCATTTTTCAGAGCACAGCTGCCGTTGGCAGCACTTCCAAAATATACATATGTATCCGGAGAAATTCTGGAAGCAGAGGTGCGGATCGCCAATTACGGAAAAACTGACATGACCGGTCCGGTTGGGTACTGTATGGAAGGTGGAAAAGTCAGAAAATGTGGGGAACTTCCTGCGGTCATTTGTCCAGCAGGTGGAATTACATCTGCAGGAAAAATAGAGATCTCGCTGGAAGATATCGATGAGGCAGTGCGGCTGGATCTTACCGTAGAACAGGATGGTGTGAAAAACCAGTATCCGGTTTGGATATACCCGGCAGCGAAACCAGTCTGCCCGGACAAGGTATATGAGACAAAAACACTGGATGAAAAGGCAGTTCAGATTCTGGAAAACGGAGGCAGTGTATATCTGGCACCAGATTCCGAAAAGGAACATCTGCCATCTTCGATCCAGGCACAGTTTACCAGCGATTTCTGGTCAGTAGGAACTTTTGCGGCACAGGAAGGTGGTATGGGACAGCTGATTGATGAGAAACATCCAATCTTCAAAAATTTCCCGACAGAATTCCATACAAACTGGCAGTGGTGGCCGATGGCATCACAGCGGGCTGTCATCTTCCCACATCTGGTAAAAGCAATTGTAACGGAAATGGACAGCTACGCCTACATGCGCCCGATGGCACAGCTCGCAGAGTTCCGGTGTGGTGGTGGAAAACTTCTGTTTTCATCCATGGGACTCCAGAATCTCCAGCAATACCCGGAGAGCAGAGCACTTCTGCATGCAATTTATCAGTATATGGATTCCGAGGCATTTGCTCCGGAAGAAGAGATCTCAGTGGAAGAGATGAGCGAACTGGTGAAATAGTCGGAGATTAAAATAATAAACAGAGAGAAAGCACAGAGAACAGCTCGCAAGGTAGAGGTTTCTCTGTGCTTTTTATTGTGGTATATGTTAGGCATTATTAGACAAATGAAATACAATGTAAAATTAAACGTTAGCAAAGAAATAAATTGCGAATCATCAAAAACAAGTATCTATAAATATGGGTATTACCAAAAACGGTAGGTGGTTAGTCCTTCAACAGAGGGTTGCAGAGCGCCAGTGGCATCGTTTTGCAACGACCGAAGTGAAACGGAGACCTGTGCCCCTCTGATTACATAGAAATCTGAAAGGGAATTTACTGGAAAGGAAGGATAAGCCAATGAGTATTATAGACTTTATAGCAGTAATGAGTTTCGACTTAACCTGCTTCGGTATCGGACACGCATTCGGCAAAGATAGTAATAACACACAAAAATCCATTTCAAATTTCCAAACACAGGAAAATAGTCCATTAAAATAATAGATACATCATTTTGTTTCTACGATATAGATATTATAATATAGTCACAAAAAAACAAATGATCGATCAACTAAATAGGGCGAAAATGCACAAGGAAAAAAGAGTGTACAGAGTATTTTAAAGAAAAGGAGAAGCGTATGAAGAGAAAAATGTTAGCACTGGCGTTAGCAGCAATTATGGTAGTTCCATCCATCAGCGGATGTGGAGGGTCATCTGACAGTGGTTCTGCAGCTACAGGAAGTAAAACAGAGGATAGTGCATCAACAGAGAGCAGTGGAGATGACGGTGAGATTACACTGACAATCTGGGACTGGGATGAAGCACATCTGACACATATGACAGAATGGTATCATGAAAAACATCCAAATATTAATTTTGACACACTGGTAGTTTCTACATCAGATTATATGCAGAAACTGCAAAGTGCTCTGGCAAGTGGAAGTGGCGTACCGGATATCATCCTCAGTGAGATGGCGTACAGAGGAAAGGTATGGGATCTGGGAATCACAGAGGATTTGTCCAAAGATCCTTATAACGTAAAGAAAGAAGATATGTTTGATTTTGCTACCGACCTTGGATCTGGACCAAATGGAGAATTGTATGGTGTGGAGCAGCAGATCTGCCCGAGTGGTTTTGCATACAGAAGAGATCTTGCAAAAGAATATCTGGGAACAGACGATCCGGATGAAATCGCAGATATGATTTCTGACTGGGATAAAATGTTTGATGTGGCAACACAGGTAAAAGAAAAGAGCGGCGGAAAAGTAACTGCATTGCCTGGTATCAGCGTACTGTTCCAGAATATCCTGTGTACACAGAACGTTAGTGATTATATTGATGGAAATAAGATTGACTTAACCAGTCGTTATACAAAAGCGCTGGATATTGCAACCAAATTTAATCAGGCAGGTATTCTTGGAAAACAGGAAGCTAACACACCGGCTTACAATTCCAGTTTTGCAGCGGGAGAAGTGATCTTCTATCCGTGTGCTCCATGGGCAGCAAAATGGGAAGAAGCAACTAACGATCCGGATGGAAGCGGAAACTGGGGACTTACCAAAGCACCTGAAAATGGATTTACTTATGGCGGAACCTCTGTAAGTATCTATTCCGGAAGCGAACACAAAGACGCCGCATGGGAATACATTCAGGATGTATACTGTACCGGTGATGGTGTAAAAGAAGCTTATGAACAGTTTGGATTCATGACAGGATTTAAGGCACCGTACGAAGATGAAAATTCTTACTTCTTCACAGAAGATGGACAGTATGATGAATTTTTCGGCGGACAGAAACTGGCAGACTATTTTATTAATGATATTGCAATCAATACCGTAGGTCAGGTGCAGACAAAGAATGAAGCAAACGTAAGATCTGCTATTGGCAATACTGTATCACAGATGGCAGCCGATCCGTCTATGACCACAGAAGAAGCTTTGGAAATTTTAAAAACAGAAGTACAGACATTAGTCCCTGAGGCAGAGATTAAATAAACACGGTAATAAGAAAATGTATACAGGCTGCCGGATCATCCGGCAGCCTGTATACATATATGGGAGGGTGTAGCTTATGAGTAAGAAAAATAAATGGCCGTATCTGTTTTGTCTTCCGTTTATTGCAGCATATCTGACATTCAGCTTATATCCAATGTTGTATTCGTTGCAGCTGAGTTTCTTTGACTGGAATGGAATCGGAAACAAAACCTTTGTTGGATTACAGAACTATATTACATTATTTACAAAAGATCCGTTGTTCTGGAAAGCATTAAAAAACACAGTGATTCTAATGGCATTTTCCACACCGATTACTGTGTTTCTGGGGCTAGTTGTAGCATATCTGCTGTTTGATATCAGCAGAGGAAAACGGTTGTATCAGACGGTAAACTTTTTCCCGTATATTACAACTCCGGTAGCGATTGGTTTCATTTTCTCCTATCTGTTTGACTGGCAGTCCGGTTATGTGAATAAACTGCTGACCTCCATAGGAATCCTGGATGAGCCATTTTACTGGTTGAACAGTGAAATTGCATCCAAAGTCATCATTGTAATCATGATCGTATGGCGCTATCTGGGATACTATATGACAATCTATCTTGCTGCTATGACATCGATGCCGATGGAAGTTTACGAGGCGGCAGCTGTGGATGGGGCTTCCAATCTGAAAATCTTTACAAGAATTACGATTCCGATGTTACGACACACAACAGTGTTCCTGATAATCACGTCTATGATCGGTGGTCTGCAGATGTTTGAAGAACCAAAACTGTTATTTGGTGGATGGGCAGCACTTGGCGGAGCACAGACCGGAGGTCCGGGAAATACGGCTCTGACGGTTGTATGGAAATTTTATAATGATGCATTCAACTTAGATTCTAAACTTGGATATGGTTCAGCTATTGCATATTCTCTGTTTGTGATCATCATGCTGTTTTCGATTGTCGGATTTAAAATTACAGGGAGAGGAGAGAAAAAATCATGAAAAAAACAAAAAAAAGAATATCGGCTGCAATTAAGCAAATTATTTTAATTTTGATGACTTTAGTGATGTTCTTCCCTCTGTATATTGTATTTGTGATGGGAACATATTACAGTGAAGATATTTTTAAAGGTCTTCCGATGTTACCGAGCGATTATTTTCTTACCAACTTAAAACTGGTAATTTCCAAAGGATTTTTCAGCGCTTACCTGAATTCTATTACAGTATCCGTGGCATCTGTAATTTTAAGTGTGTTGGTATCTACAATGATTGGTTTTGCTCTTGCAAAATACAATTTCAAAGGAAAAAAATTTATCTTTGCATTTGTCATGGCAATTATGATGATTCCTGGACAGATTTCTATGATAGGTTATATGCTTGAGATGAGAAAGATGAATCTGATCAATACGTTATTACCGTTAATTTTCACATGGGCAGCGCATCCACTGGGTGCTTTCCTGATGATGCAGTTTATCAGTGATGGTATTCCGGATGAGCTTCTGGAATCCGCACGTCTGGACGGATGCTCGGAACCTGGAATCTTCTTTAAAATTGTTATTCCCTGTATCAAATCCGGTTTTGTGACGCTGGCAACACTGGTGTTCCTGTGGTCCTGGAATAACTACGTATTACCATTGATATTGATCAATAAGCAGGAACTGTTTACAATCCCGCTGATGGTCAACAACCTGTCCAATGCATTCCGAAGTGATTATGGAGCCATTATGTGTGCCCTTGGCTTGTCAGTGCTTCCGATGATCGTGATCTTCAGCCTGTGTTCAAGAACCTTTATTCAAGGAATCGCAGCAGGGGCAGTCAAAGGCTGATTGGTGGAAAGCGAGTGTAACACAAAACAAAATGCCATCACAGAAGGTGAGTTCACATGCATTTGGGCTCGTAACTGTGAAGGTACAGAATAGTTACAAGAAAGGAATATGAGAATGATGAAGATAGAAAAAAGAATGCTTTCTGAGTGGAAGTTTGCAGTCGGCGAAACGAAAGAGTGCCTAGAAAACAGTCATATCGTGCAGATTCCGCATACATGGAACATCGAAGGAGGAACAGAGGAATACTGGGGAATCGGCTGGTATCAGACGGAACTTGAAGTTCCGGAAGAATGGCTTTCCGGATGTGTAAGAATATACTTTCACAGTGTATATCATGATGCAAAAATATATGTAAATGGCGAACTGGCAGGAGAACATAAGAATTCCGGATATACACCTTTCACAGTAAATATTTCCGAATACATAAAAGAGGGAAAAAATATAATTACGGTAGAAGCAGATAATCGTTTTTCGCCGGATATGCTTCCAGTAAATCGAAGCTTTGACTGGGCGAACGATGGAGGAATAATTCGTCCGGTAGAACTTTGGGTAACCGGAAAGCAATACATAAAGGAACTGACAATTACAGCAAAACCGGTAATTGTTACAAAAGAAGAACGGCAGGATCGCGGACTGGGTATCTTCGGAATAGAAGAAGTAGTTGATCAGCCGGAAAAGATGGAGAATCTTCAGCTGGAGTGGCAACTTGCAAAGGGCTGTGACGGAGAGAAAGAGATTGTAAAAGAAGGCATGGTACAGGTTGGAGCTACCAATATTTCTACCGAAAACATGATTCTGGATGATATAGAGTACTGGCATTTTGATGCGCCGACATTATATACCGTAAAAGTCAGCCTGAAAAAGGACGGAGAGTTGTTGGATCAGAAAGAAAAAGTTGTTGGATTCCGTGATTTCCATATTCAGGGAAGAAGATTTTTCCTGAACGGTGAACCGGTGAGAGTGTGTGGCACCGAGTGGATGCCGGGATCAGATCCGATGTATGGAATGGCGGAGACAAAAGAACAGCTGGAGAAGATGTTACGGTGCCTGAAAGGAACCAACTGTGTATTTACCCGCTTCCATTGGCAGCAGGATGACTGGGTATTTGACTGGTGTGACAGACATGGAATGATGATTCAGGAAGAAGTACCTTTCTGGGGAAGTGAACCGCAGAAAGCCGGGGAACAGCAGCTTCGTATCTTCAAACAGCAGATTGGGGAAATGATAAAAACTCACAAACATCATCCTTCCATTATTGCCTGGGGTGTCGGAAATGAGCTGGATGGACAGTGTGATGAGACGATTCAGTATATCAAAGATGCAATTGCATATGCACACGTTCTGGATCCGAACCGACCGGCTTCTTATGTGACGAACAGAGTCTATGAGAATCCGGCAAAAGACGGAACAACTGACGGTGATTTCATGATGATCAATGATTACATCGGTACCTGGCATGGAGATCTGGATCAGTATGCAGAGTGGAATAAAGTAGTAAAAATGAATCCGGACAAACCAATGGTTCCTTCTGAGTTTGGTTTATGTGAGCCGGCGTTTTCAGGAGGCGATGCCCGAAGAAACGAGATTTTCCTGGAGAAGATGACCTGTTACAGAAAATATCCGAATATAGCCGGAACAATTTATTTTTGTCTTAACGATTACAGGACTCAGATGGGAGAGGAAGGAGAAGGAAAATTCTGTCAGAGAGTCCACGGATCCACAGATCTGTGCGGAAATCCCAAACCTTCTTACTATACCGTATCCGAGGAATGTGCACCGGTAATCCTTGAAAAAGAAGGCTCTCAGATAAAAATAACCTGCAGAAACAATTTACCGAGATATACAGTTCAGGGATACAGTCTTCTGGTTCTTGACAAAGAAAACAAGAAGGAGATCCGGATACCAAAGCTACTCCCGGGCATGAGTTGGACAACGATTCTGGAAAAAGGGGATGTTGCGGTTCGGATCGTACGGCCGAATGGTGAGGTTGTGGTAGAAAAATAAAAATACGAGATGGAAAGTCCTAATTAACGATTAAGATGTGATATTCATGAATAAAAAGGAACTTGCAATGTCTGAATTGAAACAGTCATACAAGTTCCTTTCTCTTGAATTATATATCAATAATTGATCCATTGGTCCAATTATCGATTTTTTCATATTTTTCACCAGGTTCCGTTACATTGGAATCAATAAGGTTGCTGTTATATCTTGCCCGTTTTACCGCAGCACCCTTATCGCTTCTCTGGATTTCGATATTGTATACTTTGTTATCCGTATCAACAGCCAGTATATCCAGAGTTACCGAACGCCCCTGCAGATTCTTGATATCCTGCTGTCCTTTTACATGCAGCACTTTCAGGTCTGCTCGCTTCAAAATAATCTGAAGCAAAAGTTCTGTACATGCCTTGTCTTCGAATACCTTTTGCATGCAATCATCATCCAGCAATCTCAGTCCCCTGAGACGCCGCAAATCTTCTTCATGCTTCCGGGCAAAATCGATTTCTTTGGTATCGTTTTTTGCCATACTATCACTTTTCATCCTTTCGTCTATTTTTTTGCTTTTCCATATGGGGAATCAGATAACCGAATGGTTTTAGAATTGTTTCCCAGATATGTCTGTATTTAGAATAGCATATGCGCTATGAAGTGCCAACTATTACTGTTCCTTTTTTATATTATCCATTGTGCAATCCCCCTCCCCGTATTACAATCAATCATAGAATATCAAAAACAAAAAAATGCAGGAAATCAATCAAAACAAGAACGAAAACTTGCAAAAATAGAAGGAAAAGACGGAAGGAACAAAAAACGTGACATTTAAAGAGCAGATCAAAAAGCTGGCAAACAGTAAAGCTTACAGCAGAGGGCTGGAAATTTATAATAAAGGGAAGATCCTGCGCTTTCAGGCGGAAGAAAATAACCGGGAAGAAATGGTTCTGGAGGCTCTGGTAAAAGGGAGCGGACAGAATCGTTATAGTGTTTATCTGATCTGGGATACTGTACGGGATGAAATGGTGGAAGCAGACTGTGAATGTCCGGCATTTCGGGAGTATGAAGGGATCTGCAAGCATTGTGTGGCGGTTCTGTTACAGTATTACAGCGATTCGCGCGTGAAAGCTTACCGGGAAAAGCTGGAGCAGGAAAAGCGGGAAAAGCTTTTGCAGATTCCGGGTGTGAAAAAGGGAGCGGAGCGAAAAACCACGGAAGGCATCCGTCAGCTTCTGAAAAAAAGTGCCGTTGTCAAAAGTCTTCCACTGATCCAGGGAGACATCTGTGGAAAAGTACGGCTGGAACCGCACTTGATTGTGGAAAACCCAAGTGCTGCGTTGCACTTTAAGATCGGTGTGGACAGGATGTATGTGATGAAAGATGTATTTGCATTTGCACGGGCTGTGGAACGGCAGGAAGAGTATGCATACGGGAAAAATCTTTCTTTCACCCATGCAATGGAAAGCTTTGCGCCGGAGAGCAGACCGCTGGTATCTTTTATTCTTCGCTGGGCGCAGAAGAATCAATATCGCTATGGCTACAGCGGGTATTCACCGTATCATCATGGCTTTACCAGTGCCAGAAATAAGCTGCTGGATCTGACCTGGGAAGGACTGGAAGAATTTCTGGAACTTTTTGTGGGCAAAGAACTTCCGGCGGATATTTTCTATACTTCCGAGTCAAACTGGCAGATCTCCGATCAGGAACCGGAGCGCCATCTGAAAATTTTTGGAAATCCGGACGGCATCGAGGTTTCCATCAATCGTCTGAACAGTGTGGAAGGAAGGCGGAAAAATATCTGCTTTCTGAATAGACGGATTCTTCTGGAAGACCGGGGAAAATTGAAACCGGTGCAGGATTTTCTGGAATGTGTGGAAGAGATTCCGGAACGGACGATTTTCGTGGCAAAAAAAGATGTTCCACTGTTTTGTGCGGAATTGCTCCCGCGCCTGGAACAGTGTTTTATCTGCGAAAAAGAGAATTTCGATGAACAGGACTACGGCGTTGCGCCGCCGGAATTTGCCGTGTATCTGGATGCCCCACAAACGGATATGATCACCTGCAATCCCAAAGTGACCTACGGAAAAAAGACATACAGTCTGTACGATACAACCGACCTTGCACTGCGGGATCTTGGAAAAGAAGCGGCAGTACGGGAAGTGATTCAGCGGTACGGGGAAGCATATGACGAACGACAGAAAGCTATGGTGATCACGGATGAGGATAAAATATATGATCTCCTGACAGAAGGAATTCCGGTATTTCAGCAGTTGGGGGAGGTATATATATCAGATACGCTGAAAGGAATGCAGGTGCATCCGTCACCGAAAGTTGCGGTAGGAGTATCGATTGACAGTGGTCTGATGCAGCTGAAAATGACAGCGGGAGAAATGTCAAAAGAAGAACTGATCGATATTCTGTCACGTTATAATAAAAGAAAAAAATATTATCGTCTGAAGGATGGAAGCTTCGTTCAGAAAGAAGACAGTGGTCTGGATATACTGGCAGATCTGAAGGAAACGCTGCAGCTGACAGATCAGCAGCTGATGCAGGAGAGCGTTCCGGTGGATACCTACCGGGCGTTGTATATAGATCAGCAATTACGGGACAATCCGGTGATTTCTTCGGTGAGGGATAAGAATTTTCGTTCTCTGATCCGTAACATGAAAACTGTAGAAGACAATGATTTTGAGATTCCGGCGGAACTTGAACCGATTCTGCGCGGATATCAGAAGACAGGTTTTCTGTGGTTAAAAACGCTCAGTGCGAATGGATTTGGCGGAATCCTCGCCGATGATATGGGACTTGGAAAAACGTTGCAGGTGATCTGCTATCTGCTTTCCGAGTATCAGGAACGTGAAATAAAGGAAAACTGTAAGAAAGAGCCGGTGGAAAAAGAGCAGGATATCGAGAATGAGGGACGGCAGCGGAAAAAGGAGAGTTCAGATGACCGGCTGCGGCGGAATGCGCTGATCGTTGCCCCGGCTTCCCTGGTCTATAACTGGAACAGTGAACTGGAACGTTTTGCTCCCCGGCTTGCAGTAAGAATGATCGTAGGAACGGCTGCGCAGCGCCGCACACTTCTGGAAGCAGCAGATGAGGGAGAGATTCTGATAACTTCCTATGATCTGCTCCGCAGAGACATCGATTTCTATAAAAAGTACCGTTTCCGCTGTCAGATCATCGATGAAGCACAGTATATCAAAAACCACAGCACCCAGGCTGCAAAAGCTGTGAAAAAGATCCAGGCAGACACCCGGTTTGCTCTCACCGGAACACCGGTAGAAAACCGGCTGAGTGAACTGTGGAGCATCTTTGATTATCTGATGCCCGGATTTTTATACAGCTATTCCCGCTTCCGTGAGGAACTGGAAGTACAGATTGTCCAGCATGAGAGCGAGGAAGCCAGTGAGAGACTGCGAAAGATGATCCGCCCGTTCGTGCTGCGGAGACTGAAGAAAGATGTACTGCGTGATCTTCTGGACAAGCTGGAAGAAAATATGTACACCCGTCTGGAAGGAGAACAGCAGAAGTTATACGATGCACATGTAAAACGGATGAAACTTCTGTTAGATAAACAGAGCGAGGAAGAATTCAATACTTCCAAAATCGTTATCTTATCCGAACTGACCAAACTGCGTCAGATCTGCTGCGATCCGGCATTGCTTTTTGAAGAATATAAAGGAGAGTCGGCAAAACTTGAGATGTGTGTGGATCTGATTCGAAACGCGGTGGAAAACGGACATAAGATTCTTGTATTTTCCCAGTTTACCACGATGTTGAGCCGGCTGGCAGACCGGCTGGAGAACGAAGAAATGGCGTACTATATGCTGACCGGTTCGACCGGAAAGGAAAAGCGGGCAAAGCTGGTGGAGGAGTTTAATAAAGAAGATAACCCGACAGCTGTTTTTCTGATCTCCCTGAAAGCCGGAGGCACCGGTCTGAATCTGACGACGGCAGATATTGTGATCCACTATGATCCCTGGTGGAATCTGGCAGTCCAGAACCAGGCTACTGACCGGGCTCACAGAATCGGTCAGAAAAATGTAGTCAATGTATATAAACTGATTGCTAAGGACACGATTGAAGAAAATATTGTAAAATTACAGGAAAAGAAGCATGCCCTTGCTGACCAGATCCTGAATGGAGCAGATATGGGAAGCGGCAGTTTTTCCAGAGAAGAGATTCTGGAACTGCTGGGTGGCAAGTAAGAATCTGGGGTAACTGTTCAGAAGCTACTGCGAAGATACTGAACAGTTACAGGTTGAAAGATAATTCTGGGAGAAGGTATATATTAATCCATCCTTTCACCCAGGATTATTTTTTTCAGCTCTCTTGCTCCGGAATTCAGAGGGTGCTGATGATCATGAACCAGGCATATGTGGCGAAGAGGCAGCTTTTCGGATATTGCAATCTGAAGAACCTCCTGTTTTGCCAGAGATTCCAAAGCCATAGGTTCCGGAAGAAATGCCAGTCCCAGATTGTTTTTTACCAGAGGAAGGATCTGGTCTGTAGTAGCAGCCTCAGTATCAGGTATGAGTTCCAGCTCCTGGGAAAGAAAAAGCTGATTATAGAACTGAAAAGTGGCAGTTTCTCTCCCCAGACAGATGAAAGGATATTTCTTCAAATCTGAAAAACAAAGTTCCTTTTCGGAAAGAGCGGAAAAAGAAGGTCCACCGATAAGGATCTCCCGGAAGGACTGCAGCGGAGTAAGGTGCAGTGGCGGTTCCGCAGGAACAGGGGTTGATAAAACAGCAAAATCGATTTTTCCGCTTTTTACAGCTGCGATAGCCTGGGGTGAAGAGTAGTTATAGATTTTCAGTCGAATTCCCGGATAGGCGGTACGGAAAGCCTTCAGCTTACAAAGCAGAAAAATATTCAGCGCCGTCTCTGTGGCTCCGATAGTAACGCTCCCGTGGGTCAGAGAAGCACTGTCAGATAACTCCTCCTCAGCGATAAATAATTGAGCCATGGCAACAGAAACGTGGGTGTAGAGCTGCTCGCCTTCCGGAGTGAGCTGTATCCCTCGATTGGTGCGGATAAATAAAGTGTTGTGCAGCTGCTGTTCCAGACAGTTCATAGCCCGGGTTACATTTGGCTGCGTGCTTCCAAGTGCCCGGGCAGCCTTCGTGAAACTGCCATATTTGGCAACATAATAAAAAATTTTATAGTATTCAAAATTAACGTTCATGGGCGTACCTCTGATATATTAAAAAATAATATATAACATATCTATTATAGCTTTTACTTATTATTGTGTCCATAGTATAATTGTTCGGAATAAAAAGAGCAAGAAAAGTGAGGCAGCGAATATGAAAGAAAGTATGATTTTTCCAAGAGAAGAAAAAACGGAAATATTGTTCCAAAAGATTCTGGAAGATCCATGGGCCTGCGAAAAACTTCAGGAAACCTTCTGCAATTCGTGTTTATGTGGCGAAGAAACAGATGAGGTATTTTCGCCGGATCAATTTTCAAAAGCTTTATTTACGGCTTATCGAAATCGTGATCTCTCGGCATTCCTGATGGAAATTTGCCGGAATACCATGTTTGATCTTCTGCGAAATGCATGTCTGATTCCCTATCGTTTCGATGCAGACGGAATCAAAAATCCCGTGATCATGACCGACGGGCAGGGGAGACTTCTTCTTGAATACAGTAGTGTAGCTCATGAAAAAGAGTACAGACATTTCGAAGAGGTCTATCAACGTCTGGGAGCCGGAAGAAAAATGTATTTTGCAAAGGCTTATCGATACAGTCATTGTTATGACAGCCATATGGAAGTGGAACAGCAGATTCTTGAAAAAAATACAGGTGTGTTATTGATTCATGAACTGCCGGATACTGTAAAAAAGAAAGAAACAGAAGCTCAGGCATATGCAGCTGTTTGGGATCTGATGGCAAAACTGGAAAAGAATCTGCCCATGGCTTTTGTTTTTTACGGCCAGGACACATTGATGGAAAATAATAAAACATATGACGAGATCGGTATTTTTCTGCCAAACTCTCACTTTTTAAAAAATCTGGAACGTCATGTGGCGAAGGCGGAGGCGATTCTTTATGGCTGATAAAGAAAGTGTGGTAAGACAGACATCGGAATATACGGATATTATGGAAAAAAATCATATGGAAATTCCATGGCATGATTATGCCAAGGCAGACAGCAATGTGCTGATCGCAGAGGCGGATCTGATCGAAAAAGCATCTGTGATCGGCAGGGTAGGACTTATGATGCTTTCCTGTGGAACCGGTGCCTGGCGTGTACGCACCTCTATGAATCGATTGTCCAAAGAGCTGGGAGTGACCTGTACCGTAGATGTTGGACTGATGTCCATCGGGTTTAACTGCTTCGACGGGACAGATTGTGTTTCCCAGTCCTTAAGTATAGCCAATACAGGAGTCAATACATCCAAACTTTATCGGATGGAGCAGTTTGTAGAAAACTTTCCGAAGATCGGGAAACAGCTGACGGGAGAGGAGATCCACAAACGTCTGGATGAAATAGAACAGATTCATGCGCTCTATTCGCCCTGGAAGCTGGGAGTGGCTGCGGCGCTGGCGTGTGGCGCTTTTACGTTTCTTCTCGGTGGAGGACCGGTGGAGATGCTGTTTGCCTTTATTGCCGCAGGTATCGGTAATTTCATCCGTACCAGGATGATAAAGCATCATTATACCTTATTCTTAAATATTGCAGTTTCCGTATCAGCGGCATGTCTGATCTATGCAATCTGTCTTAATCTGGCGGAAAGCCTGCTCCATATATCGGCGGCTCATGAGGCAGGGTATATCTGCTCCATGTTATTTATCATTCCGGGATTTCCTTTTATCACCAGCGGAATCGACCTGGCGAAACTGGATTTGCGTTCCGGTCTGGAAAGACTGACCTATGCGTTGATCATCATACTGGTGGCAACCATGGGAGCCTGGATCACGGCAATGATCCTGAAATTACAGCCGGAGGATTTTATAGCAGTACACCTGGGAACGGCATCCAGGCTGATTTTTCGTCTATGTGCCAGCTTTTGCGGTGTTCTTGGATTTTCTATTATGTTTAACAGTTCTATTCCCATGGCCTCCACGGCAGCGATGATCGGAGCAGTAGCCAATACTCTGCGGTTGTCCCTGGTCGATTTTACCGGGATGCCGGCGGCTGTAGCTGCATTTACCGGGGCACTGGCAGCTGGACTGCTGGCGTCGCTGATCAAAAAAAACAACGGATATCCAAGAATTTCACTTACAGTTCCTTCAATTGTTATTATGGTGCCGGGATTGTATTTTTATCGAGGATTTTATAACCTTGGAGTCATGTCCCTAAATGAAGCGGTCTCCTGGCTGGCTGCGGCAATATTGATTGTAGTGGCACTGCCTCTGGGACTTATTTTTGCAAGGATATTTACGGACAGGACTTTTCGGTATTGTACCTGATATATATCCTGAAAAGTGATGTTTCACTCGATGGTTTGTATGAAGAAAAGTAACTATTCAGTAGGTAGTATTCCGCGAGGCATTTTGGCTCGTAACTGTGAAGCTGCTGAACAGTTACGAAGAAAATATTATTGTCGAAGGAAATCTTTGCAGATTTTACTTGGGGTCATAGAAAAAGAGAGTGTTTTTTAATCTGTATATTGTATAAAAATACACAATAAAATGTAAAGTGTGATATAATGGAGAAAGGTCAGTTGCTGTCCGGTATTCCCGGGAATATTGAACAGATACCAATTTGATTACTACATAAAATTATACAATGACGGAGGATTTTTACATGAAAGTAGGATTAGCAGGAACAGGCTGGAGAGCACAGATGTATGTGCGTGTAATGAAAGCGCTGGGAGAAGAATTTGAAGTATCGGCAGTGTATGTGCATTCAGAGTCCAGCAGGGAGCGGGAAGAGAAAAATTTCCCGGGGAAGGTGTATACAGACTATGACGAATTTCTGGCAACAAAGCCGGACTGTGTAGTCTTTATGTTAAAATACGGTGCTGCACTTCCATTTGCCGAGAAAGCCATGGAACAGGGAATTCCGGTTCTGTGTGAGACACCGCCGGCAGCAACAGTAGAAGAATTACAGGCCTGGTATCAGGCAAAAGAAAAATACAACGGAAAAGTACAGGTGGCAGAACAGTATTGCTTCCAGCCTTATTATCAGGCACTGATCCATATGATCGACCAGGGTAAACTGGGAACGATCAGCAATCTGGATATTTCCCAGGCCCATGATTACCATGGCATGAGCGTGATGCGACGATTACTCGGCACAGGTATGGAAAACTGCAGGATCACAGCCAGAACCTATGATTTTCCGGTGAATTATCACTGTGGAAGAGAGGGCCTTCATAAGGGGGAAAAAACCATCGTGGATACAAGAAAACGTGCAGAATTTGTCTTCCCGGATGGAAAGGTTGGATTCTTTGATTTTGCCGGTGAGCAGTATTTTAACTATTTCCGTACCCGTCATCTGACCCTTCAGGGAGATTGCGGAGAAGTTCATGATCAGCAGGCAGCCTGGCTTGGTCAGGACGGTTATCCGGTCCGGGGAAGCATCCAGAGAGACGAACTGGGACAGTATTCTAACCTGGAAGGCTACGGAATGAGAAGTCTGAGGCTGAACGGAGAGATTCTGTATAGAAATCCATATGCAGACAGAGATCTTCGTCTGACAGACGAGGAAATCGCCGTTGCCCAGATGATGGAAGGCATGAAAACATATGTAGAGACAGGAAAGGAAGTGTATCCGCTGGAAGAGGCACTGCAGGACACCTATCTGTTTCTGATGATGGATGAAGCGGCGAAGGAAGGAAAAGAAATCCAGACCCAGGATCAATGCTGGAAAAAACAGTAATGTATAAAATAAAAAACTTGAAATACCGTTTTTGACAGAGTATACTTTACCGCTGGAAAAATAAAACAACTGGGAGAATAAGACAGAAAGTTGTGTAGAAATGAGGGAAAATCATTGAAACAAAATTCACGAAGACAGATGTCAGAATCCTTTCTGACAGCAGCTTTTTTATCTATATCCGGCGGTTTGCAGGATGCCTATACCTATATATGCAGAGGCGAGGTATTTGCCAATGCACAGACAGGAAACATTGTGCTCTTAAGTCAGAGCCTTGTGGAACGAAAATGGTCCACGGTGATTCATTACCTGATCCCATTGGGATTTTTTGCCATGGGAATCGTAGCGGCAGAAGGTATCCGGCAAAAATATAAAAATGTACAGAGGATTCACTGGAGACAGTTGGTTTTACTGATGGAAATGCTTTTACTGCTTGTGGTCGGATTCCTTCCAACAGCATGCAACCTTCTGGCCAATGCCATGGTATCCTTTGCCTGTGCCATGCAGGTGCAGACCTTCCGTAAAGTCAATGGCTATGCATTTGCCAGCACCATGTGTATCGGCAATATCCGAAGCGGCATGGAATCTCTGTGTATCTATGGAAAGACAAAGGATAAAGAAAAGCTGTACAAAGCCGGTCATTATCTTGGAATCATCGGAATGTTTGCAGTAGGTGCCGCTGTCGGAGGCCATCTGATCCTCCTGCTACATGAACGAACCATCTGGGTTTCCTGTGGATTGCTTTTCGTGGGATTCCTCCTGATGTTTATCAAAGAAGAACTGGAAGAACATCCCCGGATCCTGGAAGAAGAGCAGGAGATTCGCAAGAATATTCAAAATATCCGCGAGGAAGCCAAAGAAGTAGAAAACATTATTAAAGATGACCTGAAAAAATAAAACAGATCCGTATCTGTGTTGCTGTCCTGGATGATAGTTGCGGCATAGATACGGATCTTTCAGGTGTTACGGTATTGTTTGTTCCGCTGATGTCGTCTGATCAGACGAAGTGTCCGGCCTGGTATGCGGTTGGTGTGCATCCCATATGTTCCCGAAATACTTTGGTATAATAAGAAGAACTGGAAAACCCGCATAGATTACTGATTTCAGTAATAGACAGCTGTTGGTCAACCAACAGAGGAAGGCTTTTCTCGATCCGGAAGGAAAGAAGATAATCAAATAAAGATTCATTCATATGTTTTTTGAAAAAGCGACAACACTCACTCTGACAGATATTTGCAGTTGCAGCAATATCAGCCAGAGTGATTTTTTCCGCGTAATGTTCCTGAATGTACATCAGAATATTTTTCAGACGATCGGTATGCTTAGATTCACTGTTTCCGGAACTGCTAGTCTGATGGGAAAGGTGGTTCCATAGAAACATCCAGATATGGGTGATTCGCCATTGCAATTCCATCTCATAAGTGGCGGAGGGCTGTTTGGAAAGCATCCAGATGGCAGACAGTTCATCCAACACCTCCTTTTGCCAGGGAATGTCAGGAGAAAATGCCAGACTATGCAGTCCGGGATGCTTTGTAATAGTGTTCAGATATTTATTCTGGATCACGCTGTCTTCATATCCGTAAAGAAAGCGGGGATGAAAGGTTGTGGAAATATAGATACAATCGGAATCATGACAGGAAGAACCGGTATGCAGACGGTTGCTGTTGCAGAAAAGCCCCTCACCGGCCTGCAGGTGATAGATGGTATCGTTGACCTGATATTGCATCTCGCCCTGAAGGAGAATCGTCAGCTCAATTTCTTTATGCCAGTGCCAGAGAAAAGACTTTCTTTCATAGCGGGAAAGCTGTTCGTAGCTTACGTTGACCGGGAAAGCATAGGTTCCGTGAGACTTTAATTCCTTTTTGTTGTTGTCTAACTGTAATTGCATGAAAAAACCTCAATATATTTATAAAATAAGCTAATATAGTTATTGTGATGCTATATGTTTCTCATTATAATGATAATTAGCAGATAGTCAATATCAGTATGTGAAAATAAAAAAGGAGAAGAAACATGAAAACAGCAAATGTAGCAGAAGCAGTAAAAAGTGAACATGTAATTGCACTGTTGAAACAGATGTACGGAGAGAACAGAGTAGAGGAAAATGCAGCAAGATACCAGCTGGTAGCGGATGGATTTGCCAAAGAATTCGGAGATAAAGCCTTTGAATTCTTCTCAGCACCGGGAAGAACAGAGATTGGTGGAAACCATACGGATCATAACCACGGAAAAGTCCTGGCAGGAAGTGTACATCTGGATTGTGTGGCGGCAGCTGCACCCAACGGAACCCACACTGTAAACCTGATCAGTGAAACATATAACCAGCATCTGGTGATCGATCTGGATGACCTGGCTCCGACAGAAAAAACAACAGGAACCGAACCGCTGTTAAAAGGAATCTTTGCAGGACTGCTGGAAAAAGGATGCAAAGTAGAAGGATTTGACGCTTATGTAACTTCCAACGTAATCGGTGGAGCAGGTGTAAGCTCTTCCGCATCTTTTGAGATGCTGGTATGTGTTATCGTAGATTACCTGTTTAACGAAGGAAAGATCGACGTTGTCACTTATGCAAAAGCAGGACAGTATGCAGAAAATAAATACTGGCTGAAAGGTTCCGGTCTTCTGGATCAGCTGGCATGTGCCGTTGGCGGTATGATCACCATCGACTTTGCAGATATCGAAAATCCGGCCATCCGTGAGATCAAATGCGATTTTGATGAGATGGGCCATGATCTGGTTATCATCAACACCGGAAAAGGTCATGCAGATTTGAGTGCAGAGTATTCTGCAGTTCCGAATGAAATGAAAAAAGTAGCAGAATACTTCGGAAAAGAAGTTCTGGAACAGTGCAAGGAAGATGATGTGATTGAGAATGTAAAAGCTATTCGTGAATTCGCCGGTGACCGTGCGGTTCTGCGTGCATTCCACTTCTTTGAAGAAAACAAACGTGTGGATGCAGAAGTAGAAGCACTGGAAAAGAAAGATTTCGCTACCTTCTTTAACAAAATCACAGAGTCCGGTGATTCTTCCTGGAAATGGCTGCAGAACTGCTACTGCAACGAGACTCCGGACGAACAGTCCATTACTGTTGCACTGGCTCTGACCAAACTGTATTTGGATAAGATCGGTCGTGGCGTATGCCGTGTCCATGGAGGCGGATTTGCCGGTGTTATCGCCGCATTCCTTCCAAAAGAAGAAACCGAAGGATTTACAAAATATATCAACAAAGCGCTGGGAGAGGGATCAGCATATGTTATGCACATCCGTCCGCAGGGAGCTGTAAAAGTAGAATTCTAAGTATCTGAAAAAGAGGTCTGCAAAGGAGAAGAAGATTCGAATTTGCAGACCTCTTTTTCACGATAAAACGTTACATAAAATACTTTAAAGATACAAAATACTATTAAAAGTAATAAAAACAGCCAGAAAAGCAAAGAAATACATTACTTTTGCAATTGTGAAGATATGCACAATATGAATTGTCAAACAGGGGAAATATAATTGGAAGAACACAGACAGTGAGGACCGAAAAAACGGTGAGTAACACTGTACGGTAAAGGTGGTGATTACAATTATAAGCTATGCGCCCGTGTGGAAGACGATGAAGAAAAAGTGCATTTCACAGTACGAACTGCTTCGGCGAGGAATCGATAACAGAACGTTGGATACCTTGCGTAAAAATGGAAATATGACATTATATACGTTAGAGAAAATCTGCAAAGCTTTAGATTGTAATCCCGAAGAAGTAGTGGAATTTACAGATGATGATAACAGTTCCGAAAGGGAATAAAGATAAATGAGTGGGAAGACAGAATGATTTTCGACAGCCGGAAAGTATATGAGCTTTATCAGAGATATAGCGAACAGGCGTTGGAAATCTTGCACAGATCATCCTGTGACCTGACAGTTGGAGAACGCCGTCAGATATGGGATGAGATCTGGGAAGAAGCGATGCGGAGGAAAAGAGAACTTCGCCATTTAAAGAGCGAAGAGGAAAAACAAAGCTGGATACTGGCTCTTGTAAATCGAAAGATAAAAGAAAGGAAATCGAAAGACAAAAGTCTCGGATTATGAGACAAAAGAAGAAGAAAATATGGTAGAATGTGGGTAGCTGGAAAAATCAATCAAACAGTTACCTTTTTTGTTACAGGAGGTGAAGCAATGAAAAAATGGATCATGATGCTGGCAGTCCTTGTTACGTTCTGCCTGGCGGGATGCGGGGAAAAGCCGATGACGGCGGTGTATTTTCAGGCGGATGACGGCAGCTGGTATTTTGCAGATCTGGATACCGACACGATTTTCTCTGGAACGATACCGGATAAACTCACGGATGAGAACGGAAAGAAGATGACAGAGGCAGACATGCAGGATGGGGACGTTTACCTGATCTATGGAGATGATATCATGCTGGAGAGTTTTCCGGGGCAGTATCCGGGAATTACGAAGCTGGTACGAAAAGAACAGGGGAATCAGGAAAAGGCGGATCAATATCGGCAGCAGTTGTCTTCTGTGATGCGCCCGGTGGCAATCGAGTGATAAAATAAAACTTTTTCGCGCTAAAGTGTTGACAAATGAAAGAATAGAGCATAAAATAAGACCATCAAAAGCAAAACCGATGAGAAAGAGGAGTAAGCTTTAAAAGAAATTTCAGAGAGTGGCAGGTGGTGTGATTGTCGCATGGATTTTATAGCTGAATGGACTTTCGAGGGCAGCCCGAAATAAAGATCTTGTAAGAAAAGAGTAGGCACTGCCGGGAACCAAACCCGTTATCAATGAGGAACGTATGATAGTACGTGTAAAGTGGACGATTCGTCAATTTGAGTGGTACCGCGATAATAAAGAATTTTATTACCGTCTCAAGCTAAATGCTTGAGGCGGTTTTTGTTTTTATAAAAACAAAATTCCATCTCTTTTGCTTTTGAACCATCAAAAAAGGAAAAGAAAAGGAGAAAGAAATTATGAAGAAGAAAGTATTGGCAGTAATCTTAGGAGCAGCAATGGTAGCATCTATGGCAGGGTGCGGAGGAAGCAACGCGAAGACCACAGACACAGCAGAGTCAACCGAAACAACAGACAGCACCGATGATGCAGAAAGCACAGACGCAACAGAAGCTACAGACGGAGAGAGCTACACGATCGGTATTTCTCAGTTTGCAGAGCATGGATCTCTGGATAACTGCCGTGAAGGCTTCCTGGAAGGTCTGAAAGAAGAAGGCATCGAAGAAGGAAAGAACCTGACCGTAAAAGTAAACAATGCAGATGCAGATATGGGAACCGCATCCCAGATCGCACAGAGCTTTGTGACAGATAACGTGGATCTGATCTGCGCGATCGCAACACCAAGCGCACAGGCGGCTTACAACGCAGCAATGGAAAAAGGAATTCCGGTTGTATACACCGCAGTTACCAACCCGGTAGAGGCAGAGCTGGCAACCGAAGACAAGATGCCGGTAGGCGCTGTTACCGGAACCAGCGATCAGCTTCCGGTAGAAGCACAGTTAAAGATGATCCGTGAAATCCTTCCGGATGCAAAAACCATCGGAATCCTTTACACCACCAGTGAAGCAAACTCCGTATACAGCATCAGTCAATACGAAGAACTGGCAGACCAGTATGGATTTACCCTGGAGACAGCAGGTATCACCAGCAGCTCCGAGATTTCTCTTGCAACCGCAGATCTGCTGACCAAAGTAGACTGCCTGACTAACCTGACAGACAACACCGTAGTAAGTTCTCTTCCGGCAATCCTGGATCAGGCAAATGAAAAAGGTATTCCGGTATTCGGAAGTGAGATTGAACAGGTCAAAATCGGATGCCTGGCAGCAGAAGGAATCGATTATATCAGCCTTGGAAAAGATACCGGTAAGATGGCAGCAAAGATCCTCAAAGGAGAAGCAAAAGCAGAAGATATGGAATACCAGCTGCTGACAGAAAGTAACCTGTATGTAAATGAAAAAGTAGCAGAAAATCTTGGAATCACCGTTCCGGACAGCATGAACGACCGTGCAGTGGAAACATTCTCCGAGATTTCCGAAGGCTAAATAAAAGCGGAGGAAAAATGTGATGGATTTTATCATGACGATTGTGGAGCAGGGACTGATCTACGGCATCCTGACTCTGGGTATTTATATAACATATAAGATTCTGGATTTTCCGGATCTGACTGTAGATGGAAGTTTCCCTCTGGGAGCAGCTGTGACAGCGGCACTGATTACACGTGGGGTTAATCCGTATCTGACTATACCGATAGCATTTCTGGTCGGTGTTCTGGCAGGTGTCTGCACCGGTCTGATCCATGTGAAATGCAAAGTCCGTGACCTGTTATCCGGAATTATCATGATGACCGCACTGTACACCGTAAACCTGAAAATAGCGGGAACCAATAACGTTCCCCTGTTTTCCCAGGAAACTATGTTTAAAAACAGTATGCTGGAATCCATCTTCGGAGAGACGATTCCGGGATACATGAAGATCGTTCTGATCTTACTTGTTGTTCTGATCGCAAAATTCCTGCTGGATTTCTATCTGAAGACCAAATCCGGTTATCTTCTGCGCGCGGTAGGAGATAACGACAATCTGGTAACGGCTCTGGCAAAAGATAAGGGAAATGTCAAAATTCTCGGTCTTGCCATCTCCAACGGACTGGTAGCCTTATCCGGCTGTGTATTTGCACAGGAACAGAAAGTATTTGATATCTCTACAGGTACCGGATCCATGGTTATTGGTCTTGCCAGTGTTATCATCGGAACCAGCCTGTTTAAAAAACTGACATTTGTAAAAACAACAACAGCCGTTATCATCGGCTCGATTCTCTATAAAGGATGCGTGGCAATCGCCATTCGTTTCTTTGACCCACAGTCCATGAAATTGATCACTGCCGTACTGTTCCTGGTGATTCTTGTCATCAGTATGGAAAGAAAACAGAAAGCCAAAGGCATGGCAGCCGGTCAGAAAGGAGGAAAAAATGCTTGAACTTCAACATATTCATAAATATTATAATCCGGGTACGGTAAATGAAATGTGCCTGTTCGAGGATTTTAACCTTTCTATTAAAAAAGGACAGTTCGTATCCGTAGTGGGAAGCAATGGTTCCGGAAAAACTTCCATGTTAAATATTGTATGCGGAAGCATCAACCCGGACAGTGGAAAGATCCTCATCGAAGGACAGGATATCACGAAAGAAAAAGAATACCGCCGTCTGCGCAGAATCGGACGCGTATACCAGAACCCGGCGATGGGAACCTGCCCGAATATGACCATTCTGGAAAATATGTCCATGGCAGACCACAAGGGAAAATTCTTCGGTCTGAGCATGGGAACCAATAAGAGCAGAATCCCGTTCTATCAGGAACAGTTGCGTCAGCTGAATCTGGGGCTGGAAGATAAGCTTCAAGTAAAGGTTGGCTCCTTATCCGGCGGACAGAGACAGGCAATGTCTCTTCTGATGTCCACGATGACACCGATCGATTTCCTGATTCTGGATGAACATACAGCGGCGCTGGATCCAAAAACAGCAGAACTGATCATGGAACTCACCGATAAGGTTGTGCGGGAAAAACAGCTGACAACAATTATGGTTACCCATAACCTTCGCTATGCGGTAGAGTATGGCGACCGTTTGCTGATGATGCATCAGGGTCATGCGGTGATGGATCTGGAAGGAGACGAAAAGAAGAACATGAACGTCGATGCGATCCTGGAGAAGTTTAACGAGATCAGTATTGAGTGTGGTAACTAATACACCGTGTTATATATAGTATAGAAGAAACAGACCGGCAGGAAGTATGGGAAGCGTCCTGCCGGTCTGTTTCTTCTATAAGAATAGCTGTCTGAAATATGGTAAAAAACGCGAATAAATAAATTATAAGAAAAATTCAAAAAATTTGTTGACAAATCCTGCCAGCGGTGGTATTCTATCAGAGTTGCGTCTGAGAGATCTCACAGAGATCACAAAGCTGTCAAAAAGAAATAAAAAAAGTTCTTGACAACAGCCGGTTGGATGTGATAAAATATCAGAGTTGCTGCAAGAGAGAAACAAAAACAACTTTAAAAAAGTTGAAAAAACTTCTTGACAAGCAGGAAACAACATGATATAATAGCAAAGCTGTTTGAGACGAACGGCAATGCGAAAAATGATCTTTGATAACTGAACAGTGAAACACATTCCTCGA
>ERZ506999.106-NODE-106-length-57376-cov-9.388845_pt1 | contig 57376 bp, 49 predicted proteins | sample MGYA00512881_ERZ506999 | MGnify/ENA metagenome assembly ERZ506999
TTTAAGATTTCGTCCTTTTTCATAAAAACACCTCCATACCAAGTTTTCTTTGCATGTTTTAATTGTACACATACCAAGTTTTCTTGTCAATAGAGTTCATAAAAAAGGGGGAGGGGAAACCCCTTTTGTAATGTTATTTTGCTCACACAGGGAATCTCAAAACCAAAATCGGATTTCATGCATCTGTAATATAAAGGGTATTATTGCCTTCCAACCTGTAAATTTATAAAATACTTCACAAAGGGGGAAAATCATGAAAAACAAAATGCTCAAGAAAGGACTTGCAATCGGAATGTCTGCATTTTTACTGGCATCTTCACTTGCTCCGGTCAGCGTACAGGCTGCGTCTTGGAAGCAGAACAAGACCGGCTTGTGGTGGCAGGAGGATAACGGATCTTATCCGGTAAGCCAGTGGAAAGTCATCAACGGGAAATGGTATGCTTTTGATGAACGGGGCTATATGCGCTCCGGCTGGTTCCTCAGTAATGGAAAATGGTACTATCTCGGTGCTGCGAATGACGGATCTATGAAGACCGGGTGGCAGCTGGTTAACGGATCATGGTATTATATAAATCCGGGTAACGGGGATATGGCTGCAAATCAATGGATCGGTAATTATTATGTTGGTGGATCCGGCGCGATGCTGACGAACCAATGGATCGGTAATTACTATGTAGACGAATCAGGAAAATGGGTTCCGGGGAAAACAAAAGCTACGGCTCAGTGGATCCAGAGTGGAAACCGCTGGTGGTATCGTCATGCGGACGGTGGATATACAAGAAATGGTTGGGAGCTGATTAATGGATCTTGGTATTATTTTGATAATGCCGGTTGGATGCTCAGCAATCAGTGGATCGGCAACTACTATGTTGGTGGATCCGGTGCGATGCTGACAGATACTTGGATCGGAAATTATTATGTAGACGGTTCAGGTAAATGGGTTCCAGACGCAAAAAAAGATCAGCATACTCATAAATGGGTAGCTGAAACGACTGTGATTACGCATCCAGCTGAAACGCATCAGGAGCTGGTTAAGGAAGCATGGACTGAGGAGATCCCTCATGAGGAAGAGGGTCATTACGAGGCTACTGTACCGGGACACTGGGAGTACAAATTAATGCCAGCTACTGGGTATATGGAGGAATATGAAACTATTGATGGTTGTACTGCAACTAGGTTTGTAGTTACTGAACATATGCACACTGATTCTAAGTGGGTAGATAGTGTTACTCAGGAGTGTAATGAGTACGGTCTAGAGGTACAGACACCTATGTACCATGAGGTAGCTAGGGAAGTTTGCAATGGCTGTGGTAAGGATATTACAGATATTATGTCTAAGGATGGGTATAATACTCATGCCGAGGAGGAAGCATTAAATGGCAACATGAACTGTGGATCTTGGCACACTATCTACATAATGGAACAGTATGACACTCGAAGCGTCATTTACCCAGCTACATATGTCATAGACAAGGAAGCATGGACTGAAACTGTTCAGCATGAAGCCGAGTACAAAACGGTAGTAGACAAAGAAGCGTGGACTGAAACCATTACCAAAAATGTATGCTCAGAATGTGGAGCAGTTCAGTAACAAAATTTTTCAAGGTACTAATCGCTTTTGGTTAGTACCTTTTTTATGTCATTTTTCCAGAAGTACGCTTGCCCAGCCGACCCTCTGCCCTGTTAGGAACCGTCGTTCTGGGCATCCTTCGGAACGCTGGGTTTTGAAAATACAGTAAACAAGGAGACCTTTTTACATATTAAAACAGACCTGCCTACTTATATCTCTAAAAGTATACAGGTCTGTTTCACTTTTCTAAATTCACTTCATCTCAATCACAGCGTCTTCATACTTTAAGCAACATGCAAATTTTTCGTTAAGCGGTTGGGTAAGGAAATTACCCAATCGTCTACCCAATTTGTACCCAAATTTCTACGATAATTTACGATATTTTGTGCTAAAATACGATAGCTGTTCCGATGCCGTAAAATCGGGAAATTCCTTATAAATACAGTGTGTTTTCAGTGGTTCTGAAAAATAAGTTTCTATAAAGATTACATTCCCATCTGTTTTGCAACTTCTGCTGCAAAATCTTCTTCTTTCTTTTCGATACCTTCACCGGTCTCGTAACGAACGAAGCCTTTGATGCTTACGTTTGCGCCGTTTGCTTTAGCAACTTCTGCAACGTATTTTTCTACGGACTGTTTTCCATCTTCTGCTTTTACATAAACCTGATCCAGCAGGCAGATTTCTTTCAGTTCTTTGTTGATACGTCCGCTGATCATACCCTGGATAACTTTTTCCGGTTTCTGGGACTCTTTCGGGTCGTTCTGGATCTGAGCCATCAGGATTTCTTTTTCGTGAGCGATGTACTCTTCGCTTACTTCGTTTCTGTTTGTATATTTCGGGTTCAGAGCTGCTACCTGCATAGCTACGTTCTTAGCCATCTCTTTGATTTCATCGTTTACAACGTCTGTTACAACGTCAACCAGAACACCGATTTTTCCGCCCATATGAGTATAGGAAGCTACGAAACCGTTTTCTTCTTCTACTTTCTGGAAACGACGAATCTTCATGTTCTCGCCGATTACTGCAACCTGTCCAGCCAAAGCTTCGTTTACAGTTTTGCTTGTATCGAATTTCCATGGCTCAGCCAGGAATGCATCGATATCTGCTGCTTCTGTTTCCAGTGCCTGTTCAGCAACCTGTGCAACGTATGCCTGGAATTTTTCGTTTTTAGCAACGAAGTCAGTTTCAGCATTTACTTCTACAGCGACAGCTTTTTTGGAATCTTCTGCAACTTTCAGCATTACAATACCTTCTGCTGCGATTCTGCTTGCTTTCTTCTGTGCAGTTGCAAGACCTTTTTCTCTCAGGAATTCCATAGCCTTGTCCATATCACCTTCGGTAGCTGTAAGAGCTTTCTTACAGTCCATCATACCAGCGCCGCTGATTTCTCTTAATTCTTTTACCATTGCTGCTGTAATAGCCATTATGATTTCCTCCTAAAATTGAGTTTTTACAGTTACTCAGCTGCCGAAGTTGCCTCCGACAGCTGAATGGATATCGAGTCTTACTCTTCTACTGTCTCTTCAACAGCTTCTTCAACGAATTCTTCTTCGCCTGTTGCTCCCTGATTTGCTTCAATAACAGCGTCTGCCATTTTGGAAACGATCAGTTTTACAGCACGGATAGCGTCATCGTTACCCGGGATAACGTAATCCAGTTCTTCCGGATCACAGTTGGTATCGCAGATACCGATCAGCGGGATTCCCAGAGTGTGAGCTTCCTGAACACAGATTCTCTCTTTTTTCGGGTCTACGATAAAGATAGCATCCGGGATTCTCTTCATGTCTTTGATTCCGCCCAGGTTTTTCTGCAGTTTATCCAGCTCTTTTTTCAGTGCGATAACTTCTTTTTTCGGCAGAACATCGAATGTTCCGTCTTCCTGCATAGCTTCGATCTCTTTCAGTCTAGCGATTCTGCTCTGGATAGTTTTGAAGTTAGTCAGCATACCACCTAACCATCTTTCGTTTACATAGTACATTCCGCAACGCTCTGCTTCAACTTTAATAGCATCCTGAGCCTGTTTCTTTGTACCAACGAACAGGATTGTGCCGCCTTCTGCAGCGATGTCAGATACAGCTTTATAAGCATCATCTACCATTCCAACGGATTTCTGCAGGTCGATAATGTAGATTCCGTTTCTTTCTGTGTAGATGTACTCTGCCATTTTAGGGTTCCATCTTCTTGTCTGGTGTCCAAAATGTACACCGGCTTCCAGTAACTGTTTCATTGAAATAACGCTCATGATTTCAATCTCCTTTTTTGGTTTTAATCTTCCCCATACTTCTCATTCTTTTCGAGACCTGACTGACAGGCACCTTCTCGGAATCGGCATGGGTGTTTTATGCATCGTGCTGATTATAGCATAACGTTTTTTCAGTTACAAGTGTTTTTTTATATTTTTTCCGAATCCATAAGAAAAATGGCTGACCTTTTTTTCAGTCAGCCATTTTCTTGCTTCTTTTATTTTCTTTTATAACCAAACAGCCAGTATACCGGGATAACGCACAGAAGGATCTCTATGACAACACTGAAGATCATTCCCGCCGGAATTCCCTGCCACAGTGCATTCCACGGTCCGCTCCCGAAAAGACTCCAGAGATTTGCAGCCACATGTGCCACGATGCTTATCCACAGCGTCCCGGTCTTATCATAGACGATCGCCAGCATGATTCCCATACAGGTCGCATAGAAAAACTGTACAACATTCCCATGATAGATTCCGAACAATACTGCGGAAACCACAATCGCAATTTCCGGCCGGATCCAGTCTTTGAGTCTGTGAAAGATAATTCCCCGGAACATCAGCTCTTCACAAACCGGTCCGATGATACCGACTACCAGGATCATCAGTCCCATGGACTGTCCGCCAAATGCTGTCTCAGAAACCTGACTGTAACCCGGAAACAGATCATTCAGATGAATCACCTGGATAAAATCGTTAAGGAACTGTCCTATCGCAATCGCAAGGACAATCACACTGAACCAGATAACAGGCGGTGCCCACACGAAATTCTTTCGGTTTCCACTGAATCCCTCTTTCCGTCTCTGCTGATCTTTTCTGTAAAACAGATACAGAATAACACCAGCCGCCACATCTCCGATCAGAGTCACATACAGGGTACTCTGTAACAGTCTCTTTCCCGCGCTTGCGATCTCCTGTACGCCACCTGTCTGAAAGATATAAATCAGATACAGAGCTATCGTTGCCAGCATTGTCGCGCCGTAATGGATCAGGAACGGATACACCAGTCTCCAGATCTGACGTACCGTGGAGTATCCGGATGTTTTTTTCGGATATTCATTCTCGCGTTCTTCCTCTGTGTTTTCTTCCACCGGTCCCATTTTCTTCGCAAACGATGCCTTTGCGGATACATGCATCATACCGCCTGATGTATCTTTTCTGACCGACTCTACCTTTTCTGTCGTCTCTTCGTCATTCGGACTTGCCAGAATCCCCAGATCTTCCACGCTGTCTGCAATATAAACAGCACCTGCAGATTCCAGTTCTTCACGGCTTCCGTATCCGTATGTGACACCGATACACTGAAGCCCACAGCTGACAGCCCCCTGCACATCGTGACTCCTGTCTCCGACCATAAGAACTTTGTCCCGTTCTTCTTCCAGATGCATCCGTCTTAATGCCTCTTCAATGACTTCTGCTTTATCGGTTCTTCTTCCGTCCAGCTCACTTCCGACAATAGCCGTAAAATAGTCTGCAATCTGAAAATGCTCCAGAATCTGTTTCACATACACTTCCGGTTTTGAGGAAGCAACGCCAAGGATCTTGTCGTTGATTTTCAGCAGTTCCAGTAATTCCGGAACTTTTGGATACAGACAGTTTTCAAACATTCCCTTGGTTGTATACCGTTCCCGGTAATACACTACCGCCTGTTCTGCCTCCTCCTCGCTCAGACCTGCATATTTCATAAACTGTTCTTTTAAGGGCGGTCCTACGAAACACTGTAACTTTTCCGGGTGCTCTTCTTTCTTTCCCAGCTTTTCCAGTGCATATGCAACGCAGTTGATAATGCCCTCGCCGGATTCCGTCAATGTGCCATCCAGGTCAAATAATATTACTTGTGACATAATTTACGTCCTGCTCTCTTTTCTTTTAAGCTGTTGCTCCATAGTAGGCATCGATTCCGTTGGCAATTCCCTGAACCATTTTTGCCTGGTAAGAAGCACTTGCCATCTTCAGATCCTCTGCCCGGTTGGTCATGTAACCCATCTCAACAATACTTACCGGAATCGTACTCCAGTTGATACCGCTCATGGCATCAGTTGACATCACGCCCTGATTTTTGGCTCCGGTAGCTGCACAGAAACTGTCCACAATTTTTCTGGACAACGTCTGACTTGCACTGATGACACTCTTCGTCAGATATGGATTGCTGTTGGACGGTGCCATCGTCAGTGCTCCGGAAATGGATGTATTATCAGAACCGTTGGCATGGATACGAACCAGAATATCCGCACCTGCTGCTGCCGCCATCTGTGCACGTTCTGCATTGCTGATATTGACATCGTGTGTGGTACGGATCATATAAACTTCATATCCGCGTGCTTCCAGCTCATCCCGAAGCCGCAGGGAAACCTGTAAAGTCAGCTCGTATTCATTCAGTCCGGAGGCATTGCCATGGGTTCCGGATGCTACTTTCGGCTTTGTCGCAGAAGCTCCCGGTCCGATCGGTTCCTGCGCACTGTTTCCTTTTCTCTGATGTCCTGCATCAATCGCAATGATCTTGCTTCTGACTTTTCCCGGTATCCATTCACCATTCTCATCGACATAATAGCTGCCGATCCAGGTGTTCGCTGCCATCGCTCCGCTTGCAGTCAGATAATACCAGGTCTCTCCCAGTCGTATCCAGCCGGTGTGCATCGCTCCGCTTCCGTCCAGGTAATACCACGCTCCGCCGATCACCTGCCAGCCCGTCAGCATCGCTCCGCTGTTGTTCATATAATACCAGGTTCCTCCAACGTTCTGCCAGCCTGTTGTCATGGCTCCGCTTCCATTCAGATAGAACCAGTTATTTCCGATCTTCTGCCAGCCTGTCAGCATCACTCCGTCATCATTCAGATAATACCACGCCCCGCCGATACTCTGCCAGCCTCTCAACATGGCTCCGCTGTTGTTCATATAATACCAGTTGTTTCCCAGTTTCAGCCAGCCGGTATACATGGCTCCGCTTCCATCCAGATAAAACCGGTTATTTCCAATATTCTGCCAGCCTGTCAGCATCGCTCCGTCTTCCTTCAGATAATACCACGCTCCGCCGATATTTTTCCAGCCGGTCTGCATATCACCATATATGCTCAGGTAATACCATGTATTTTCCAGCTTTAACCAGCCCGTTTTCATCCGGCCTGCCTCATCAAAGTAATAATTTTTTCCTCCGATGGTTTCCCAGCCCGACGTTGTATAACTTTCGTCCTCATGCTGATACCACCACAGACCGTTGTCTCCCTGAATCCATCCCGCCGCATATGTCTTTACCGGGAAAATTCCCGCAAACAATAACATCACGACCAGGAGACCAAGCATTTTCACTTTCTTCATTTCTCAGATCCTCCTTTCTTTTTTCTGCTGCTTTCTGTTACCATGTTTACGATGCAAAATACTGATCAATTCCGTCTGCGATTCCCGTTACCATCTGCTGCTGATATTCCGCTGTCTGCATCCGGGTATCTTCGTCCGGGTTGGTCATATAACCCATCTCAACGATTGTTGCAGGGATGCTGCACCAGTTCAGTCCGCTCATCTCATCCGTCTGATATACGCCCTGATTATTGGCTCCTGTGGACGCACAGAAGGTTGTGATGATACACTGGGACAGTTTCTGGCACTCTGCGATCAGTTCCTGGCTCAGGTATGGATTGGCAGTGCTCGGTGCCATCGTCAGCGCACCGGCTACCGAAGTATTGTCTGAACCGTTGGCATGGATACGAACCAGAATATCCGCTCCGGACTCTGCTGCAAGCTGTGCCCGTTCTGCGTTACTGACATCCACATCATTCGTCTCACGAATCATATAGACTTCATATCCTCTTGCTTCCAGTTCATCGCGAAGTTTCAGTGATACATCCAGATTCAGCTGATATTCTGTCACTCCTGTGGTTCTTCCGGTTGTTCCGGATGCCACTTTTGCTTTCGTTTGGGATGCTCCCGGTCCGATTGGCTCCTGTTCACTGTTTCCATGTGCCTGATGACCGGCATCAATCGCAACTTTCTTTCCATTGCCTTCCGGAGTCGGCGTAGGTGTCACGATCTCCGCCTCTACCGTTTCGACAGGTTCTTCCGTCCCTGTCATCTTTCTGAGGTTGGAATCTGTCAGAAGAAGATACGGCACTCCGTCTTCTTCTCCCACAGTGACACTTTCATCCTGCAGTTTTTCCACAAACGCCTGATAATCATCCTGATTTTTTTTCAGGTGCAGAAGAACCGCTGCCACATCTTCTTTCTCATACGTTCCGATCTGTCCATCCTCTGCCGCATACCGGAGATCTGCTGTCATCGTTTTTACATTGTTATCTTCCACTGCCTTTTCAATCGCAGCGATCAGATTCTTTTTCTGTACGGCAGGATCCGAAGGATCTTCCGTCGGTTCCGGTGTCACCGTCTGTGTCGGCGTTACCGAAACTTCTTTTGCCTCCTGTTGTGCCTGCTGCATCTGTTCCATCTGCTTTCTGGCTTTTCCATATCCCAGGATGGCTGCAAGACCCAGAGCGAGCACGACGATCACGATGATCATGATCGCCAGATTCACTCTGTTTCCTGAAGGTTTCTTCATAATAGTTCCTCCTTCCGGAAATCACACTTACATTCTTTCCGGTGCTTCAAATCCCAGCATATCGATGCATGCTTCCAGAATATTTTTTACCAGCATCAGCAGTGCCAGATAAGATTCTTTCTTTGCCTGATCCTCTTCTGCCAGAATCTTTGTCTCATGATAGAAACGGTTAAATGCATTTGCCAGTTCATAAATATAAGAACAGATCTTATGCGGTGCTTTCTCCTCATAGGCATTTGTAATGACCTGATTGAATTTGGATGCCTCCAGCATCAGTGCTTTCTCACTGTCGTTTCCTGCTGCCAGGATCTTCAGTACATCCAGATTACCGCCTTCTTCTTTGTATCTGTTCAGGATGGATTTAATACGAACGGTTGTATACAGGATATACGGACCGGTATTTCCTTCAAAAGAAGTAAATCTCTCGATATCGAAGATATAATCTTTGGATGCCTGGTTGGACAGGTCACCGTATTTGATTGCAGAAAGTCCTACGATCTTTGCGGTTGCTCTCGCATCTTCTTCTTTAATGCTGCGGTTGTCCACGATCTTTTTATACATCTCTTCGTTGATATCGCGAATCAGGTTTTCCAGACGCATCACGCCGCCTTCTCTTGTCTTGAACGGTTTTCCGTCTTTTCCGTTCATCGTACCGAAACCGAGGAAGGTCAGTTTGGTATCTTCTTTTACCATGCCTGCTTTCTTTGCACAACGGAATACCTGAACAAAATGCATCTCCTGGCGTTTGTCTACCACATACATGATCTCATCCGGATTGTATTTTTCCATACGTTCCACGATAGTAGCAAGGTCTGTGGTTGTATACAGAGCTGCTCCGTCTGATTTTAAGATCATACACGGAGGTACTTCTTTGGTATCGCTCTCTTCTTTGACATCTACGACAATCGCACCCTGATCTTCGTAAGCCAGTCCCTGATCTTTCAGTTTCTGTACCATCGGTGCGATCGTATCCTGTACACTGGATTCTCCGTTCCACAGATCAAAGTCTACGTTCAGATTTGCATAGTTTTTCTTCAGGTCGGTAACGGATACCTGCAGAATATGCTTCCATAATGCACGATATCCTCTGTTGCCCATCTGTAACTGATGCGTTGCTTCCAGAGCTTCTGCCTTGTACTCCTCATCTTCTTTTGATTTTCCGCTGGCTGCCGGATAGATTTCTTCCAGTTCACTGATGGTAAACGGAGCTTCTGCCGGGTATTCTCCCTCATAATTCTCCTGGAAATACACCAGTTCCGGTTTTCTCTTATGCAGTTCTGTGATGATCAGACCCATCTGTAATCCCCAGTCTCCCAGATGTACATCACCGATGACTGTATGTCCCAGATATCTTCCCATTCTCTTGATGCTCTCACCGATGATCGCAGAACGCAGATGTCCGACATGCAGTGGTTTTGCAACGTTCGGTCCGCCGTAGTCGAGGATCATGGTCTGTGGATTCTTTGCTTCCTCCACACCCATCTTCTCGCTGTTTCTCATCTCTTCGAGATACTGTGCCATATATTCGCCGGATACTTTCAGGTTAATAAATCCCGGATTGACAGCTTCTGCCATCTCAAGCACCTTGCTGTCGGCAAGTTTTTCCACTACATCTTTGGCGATCATGATCGGGGCTTTATGATATACTTTTGCACCCGCCATAGCACCATTACACTGATATTCACACAGGTCCGGTCGGTTTGATAACGTAACCTTTCCCATATTTTCATCATAACCGGCTTCTTCAAAAGCGATCATTACTTCATTGGAAATCAATTCGATTATTGTTTTCATACTTTCCTAAAACTCCTTTGTCAGAATCATTACATTATATCTTATCACGGGCACACAGACTGGTCAACTAAAAGAATTCACCCTGTCTGCCCCTCTGTCAACTGTTTTTATGCAGACACGCTCCAGATTCCCCGCCCACATAAAGAAAGACAGAAGCGATTGTTTGTTTTTATTCCACGGATCACTTCTGTCTTTCTTTCATCTGCTATGCTTCTTCCTGTTTTTGTCTTCCTGCTTTGCTTTGTTTATAACAGTATTTCAAAATATCACTTCTGCGGACAATACCAATAAAATTATCCGCATCATCCAGTACCGGAACAAAGTTCTGCTTCATGGCCGTATCCACCAGATCCTCCATGTTACAGTTAATATCCACTGTCTGGTACTTCCATCGGAGAGGTACTCTGCTGATGCTGCAATCCTCCGCTTCCCGGATATTCAGAAACCATTTCTCCTTGATATATCGGAGCAGATCTCCCTCTGTTACAGTTCCCACATATTTTCCGTTCTTATTTAACATCGGAATAGCAGTATATTTGTGATATTCAATTTTTTCAAGTACCTGACGCAGAGTGTCATCATTTTCCACATAGGCAACTTCATTTTTTGGTGTTAAGAAAAATAAAATGTTCATCTACTATAAATCCCCCATAGAAATCTTTTTTTGAAATGACCGGACATTCTTCCCTTTCATTTCAGTTTTCCATTACCAGTATAACCCATTTTCCATCCGATATGGTGAATTTCGCGTGAATAATTTCTAATATTTTTCTTAATTTAATTCTGAACACTCGTATCCTTTTTCTACTCGTGACGAAGTGCATCGATTGGATTCAGATTTGCTGCCTTAATGGATGGAAGCAAACCGAAGATAATACCGATTGCCATAGAAAATACTACAGCCAGTACACTGACAGGTACGCTGATCGCCACCGGAGTCTGAGACATCTTCGATATCACCTGTGACAGGATCACTCCGGCGATTACTCCAAGAACCCCTCCGATACTGGTCAGCACGGCAGCTTCTGTAAGAAACTGCCACAGGATTCTGTTTTTTCTCGCTCCGATTGCTTTTTTCAGACCGATCTCACTGGTACGTTCCGTAACGGATACAAGCATAATATTCATAACACCGATACCTCCGACCAGAAGAGAGATACTTGCGATCCAAAGCAGCTGTTTGTTGGTGTTTTCACTGACTTTCTGCAGGTTCTTAACTGTTTTCAACAGATCCGCCGCCTTATAAGAGACGTTGCCACTGTCAGCACCACTGCTGCCGGCACCGTCCATCATTTCCTCTTCAGAATCAATCATACCGGAACCGGTCTGTCCGGTTACCGCCTGATTCATAATGTCCTCCACTTTTTTTCCTACAGAACTCATCATGTCTGTCTCACTAGCCATCACGCTGACTTCTTCCGGCTCATCATAATTATAGACAACCGGCCAGGTACTGTCCGGAATCAGCACGATTCCGTTGGTATTCTGATTATACGTATAGTAATCTTCCAGACTGTTGATCACCGGTTCGAAAGCATCTGACTTGCGGATACAACCGACCACGGTAAATGGTTCCCCACGGAGTTCTATAGTTTTTCCCACCGGATTGTCTCCCGGAAATAAGGTCTGCACTGCCACATCGTCAAGCAGCACCACTTTCCGGAACTCTTTAAAGTCGCGTTCTACAAAATCCCTTCCATTTTGTATTACATAACCTTTTGTTTTCAGAAACTCCGCATCCACACCGTACACACTTCCACTGTCCAGGCTGGTGTTCCGATAGGTGATTCCGTCCGCATACCCTCTGCGGTTATAAAAAGTCGCACTCTCAACCCCTTCAAGACTGCGAATCTGTTCTTTCTGTTCATCGGAAATCACGGAAATATTATCCGGCAGACCATTGTCCATCCAGTACTCACTTTCTCCCTGGTAAAGCCGTACATCCACATTGTTGTTTCCTGCACCGATCAGATTCTGTTTGATCTGCTCGTTGGTTCCCTGAATCGTAGATGCGATGGAAATGATGGAAGCGATACCTATAATAATCCCCAGCATGGTCAAAAAAGATCGCATCTTATGAGACCATATCCCCCGAAAGGCCAATCTGATATTTTCTAGCATTGTTGTTCCTCCCATCTGCCGTTAATAGTTATAAAGGTCATCAAGCGTACCTTCTTCTGTCTTTGCACCCTCTCTGACATCTTTTCCATAAGGAAATGTGATCTTATCATCCATACTCAGACCGCCTGTGATCTGATAACTGGATCCATACTGAATACCGCCAACCTGTACTATCTGTTTGGTCAGATGTCCGGTTCCGTCGTCCTTCATGACGTAATACTGGCCGTTTTCTGTCCGCACAAAAGGTTTCTCCAGATAGATTCCTTGTCCCTGTCCGTCGCCCTCATCCAGCAGTGTAAGTTCTGCCCAGCTGTTATTACTAAGTCCGCTTGCATCTGCAATGTATGCGGTAAAGGGATAGGAAGATGCATTGGCTCCGTCCTGTCCGTTATCGGATGGATACGGAGAAATTTCCCGTACTTCTGCGGTAAAGCTGACACCATTGTCATAACTGTATCCGCTCAGTGTAGCTCCCACTTTCAGTTTATTCATTTTAGATTCACTGACCGTTCCCTGCACATAAAGTCCTTCACTGCTGACCACCTGAATCAGCGGTTTTCCATCGTTACTTTCTTTTTCTGGATCACCGACTGTTTTCACCACACCATTTAATGTACTCTTAATTGTCTGGTTATTCAGCTTTTTCTGGATATCTTTAATCTCAAGATTGGCCTCTTTGATATCCAGCTGATAATCCCTGATTTCTTTTTCTTTATCCTTGATCTGCTGCTGAATCTCTGCAGCGGTTCCTCCATAAGAAGTTCCTGCATCACCGGATCCTGTCGTATCAGAACCAGTATCGGTAGTGATCACTTTTCTGCTTCCACTTCCCATTACGCTGGTAACTGTCAGATAGCGAATAGCGGCACTGTTTTTCTTTGTGCTCATTCCATCCACGGTATTTTCCTGTCCTGCCGTTTCCTGAGGATTGCCGGCTTCCGGTGTCGGTTCCGAGTTCTCTCCGGGAGTAACTTCCGGCAATACCGATGGTTTGGTTGGCTTTTCTTCCGGATTCGATGGTTCAGGTGGCTCCGGACTTTCTCCCGGCTTTGTTGGCTCACTTGGATCGGTCGGTTCGGTTGGCTCTCCCGGTGTCTCTCCACTTTGCTTTTTACTCAGATCCACCAGATATTCCCCGTCCTCTTTCACATCTGATGCAAAATCCTCATCTGCTCCGTTCTGTTCCCACGCCTTTATAAGATCACCATTTTCTTCTCGAACCTCAATACGAAAATATTTTCCATCTTCTTTTCTTTCCAGGAAAAAGCTTCCTTTCACAATACCATCTTTTTTCACCAGATAGGTCAGTGGTTTTTTCTCTGTTCCATCTCCCTGATAGGCACTGGCTCCTTTTTCAAGAACCGCTGCTGCTTTCAGATCCTCCGGCAGTTGACCATCACTGTCATCTGTTTCTTTTTCAAGATTTACCTGAAACCGGTCAGTATCCGCTACCTGAAAATCATCTTCCGTAATCTTCTGTCCCCAGATTTTTAACAGTTCTCCATTGCTTACATCGCCCTCCCGGACCTCAATCACAAAAAAACACTGTTCCTCTGCCATTCGGTTTAAAAAACTTCCCAGAATCGCACCGTCAGCAGCACACAGAAAATGATACGGTTCTTCCACCGTTCCCTCTCCCATATACGGTTCTGCCTCCGCTGTAAGCTCCTGATAAGCCTCTGCCGGCTCTTCCGGCTCCATGGACGGGTTCTCCGGTTCCTCGCCCGGATCTTCCGGTATGTCAAATCCCGGATCCTCATTGTCGTTATCACTGGACGGTTTTGTATTCTTTAATTTTGTAATTTCTCTTTTTGCTTTCTCTATGTTCAGTTCGATTCCCTGTTTTTCCAGTTTTTTCATTTCCAGATCCAGATTCTCCAGGGTCATATCATACGTAAGCAGATCATCGCCGACCTTTACCGTATCTCCTTCTTTTACATGTATTTTCTTTACTGTCTGTGAATCTGCCAGATAAATATTCTGTGATACATCTGAAGTAATATTTCCTGACAGACTGTTGTCGGACCATCCACCGCCACCTGACATGTCACTGACAGATACTACCTTTACCGTACTCTGACTGCTTGTTTTCACCGCATATACAGTCACCCCTCCAAGCAGGAGTACTCCTGCAGCAATAAAAGCCACAATCCATTTTTTCTTCATGGCTGCTCCTCCTTTTTCATTATGCCGTCGCGGATAATTACTTTTCTCTGTGCTTTCGCTGCAATCTCGCTGTCATGGGTGATCATCAATACGCTTACTCCTTCATCGTTCAGGCTCTGAAACAGTTCCATAACCTGTTCTCCGGAAGTACTGTCCAGGGCACCGGTCGGCTCATCTGCCAGAAGGATCTTCGGCCGGTTAACCAGTGCTCTGGCAATCGCTACTCTCTGTTTTTGTCCACCGGAAAGCTGATTCGGCTGAAAATTCACTCTGTCTTCCAGTCCTACACGGGTCAGTGCCTGCAGTGCCCGTTCCCGTCGCTCTTTTTTCGCAACCCCCGCATAGGTCAGTGGCAGTTCCACATTTTCCAGTGCAGTCTGTCTTGACAACAGCTGAAAGTTCTGGAAAACAAACCCAATCTTTTTCAGTCTCAGATCTGACATTTCATTTTCCGTACATTTGCTGATATCCTGTCCGTCCAGAAAAAACTGGCCGGAAGTCGCCTGATCCAGACATCCCACAATATTCATCAGTGTTGTCTTACCGGAACCGGAAGGTCCCATAATGGCCACATATTCTCCCTGTTCCATCTGGAAATCAATATGTTTCAGAACCGGAATGACCATTTTCCCCTGAAGGTAATCTTTGCAGATATCTTTTAACTCAAGAATCACTGTGCATCCTCCGTTCCTCCGATGACATCTTCGCTGCCATCAGCATTTGACTCATTCTGCTGCATCCCGTCTTCTGTGAGATCTTCCTGATTCGTCTCGCCGGAATCCACTCCATCCACATTCTCATCAGAAAGATCACTGCCGGAACCATCTTCTTTTGAGTAATCTTCATTCGAAAGATCCATATCGTCTCCATCCGTCACCGGGTTGCTCTGCCCCATCTGACCGTTGCTTCCCACTGCAGTCTTCATGCCTTCTTTTAATCCGTCTTCCGGATAAGTGATCATATCATCTTTACTCAGTCCATCTGCAATCTCATACTGGAAAAGTTCATCATCATGCTGTCCCAGCGTCACAGAACGCTTCTCCAGTTTTCCTTTTCCATCGTCAACCCAAACATATGGGCTGTCCGTATCTGCATCACAGATGAAAGATTCATCCAGCCAGATACCCGCCTTTTCCTCACTCTGTCCGTAATCGGCTTCCACATAAACATGCTGTCCAAGCATCAGCCCCTCAGAAGAATCCAGTTCTATATAGAACGGATAGGAATTGGACTGGGTGGATCCGTCACCGCTGCTGAAATAATAGCCATTATTGGAACCGTTGCCCGGATTTTCCTTATCTACCGCACCCATCGTTCCTTTCCAGGTGACAGAATCATCTACTCTGGAATGTACGATTACAGCCTGCCCCGGCGTTACAGATGCGATATTCTGTTCGTTTACCTTACATTTAATTCGAAAATCTCCCATTGCAATTATGGACATGAATGCCTGGCTGTCTCCTGAATAAGAATTACTGTCCTGATTTCCGTTATTGATGGACTTGACTACACCATCAATCTCACTGGTAACCTGACAGTTCTCGATGGAGTCCTGTAATTTCTGAATCTCCACCTGTTTGCTTTTCTTTTCATATTCGCTCTGTTTCAGTTCCATCTGGGCACTCTGAATCTGCATTGTATAGTCAAGCTGTGCATCATTTCCTGCACTCCTTTTTTCCTTTTCCAGCGCAGCAATCTCATTTTGTTTATTTCCGATATTGTTATCGATCCGTTCCAGCTCCAGCTTTGCTTTTTCCAGGTCTTCCTGTGATTTTTCTGTATCATAAGAGAATAGCGGATCTCCCTTGGATACTTCCTGTCCGACTTCCACATAAATGTCTTTTACTGTTTTATCCTGACTCTGCTGAATGTCCACCTGTTTCTGTGTTTCTACCACACCGGCAAAGCGATTCACTGCCCCGTTACCACTTCCCGGATTCATCAGATTATCTACGCTGTTTACATATACTACATTTTCCGTACTTCCATCCAATGATTTTCTGCCGAACAATGTCCACGCACCGATTCCGATTACCACAACGGCTGCAACAGCTGCTCCGATAAGAATAATTTTCTTTTTCTTCATGTCTGCCTCCTGTATCTGATAGGTTCTCATGGTTTCAGTATATCATAGTGCATTCTGCTCTTCCTTACTTTTTCTTTACATTTCTATGGACATTTCCGATATTCTTTTCTTACCATTTCCCCCTGCTCCCGGAGTTGACATTTTTTCTGGTTCTGTTATATTAAGTCTGTTACCGCGGTTCCGGTATTTTCTGAAAAAACAATGATTTATAGCAACTATTCAGTAGCCACTGTACCGCGAGGTGTTTTGGCATGAATATGCCAAAATCCCGAGACATACAAGCCAAAATGCTATCACCGAAGGTGATTTTAAATGTATTTTGGCTCGTAACTGTGAAGGTACTGAACAGTTACGATTTATATATATTAGGAGGTTCTTATGACACTTACCGGTATTCTTTCTTATCTGGCCGTTATCAATCTGACCGGCTTTGCCGCTTTTGGCATCGACAAATACAAAGCTATCCATCACAAATGGCGGATCCGTGAATCCGCACTGTTTGCCATCGCTATCCTTGGTGGAAGTGTCGGTTGTCTCATCGGTATGCATGTATTTCATCACAAAACCCTGCATCCTTCTTTCCGGATCGGGATTCCTATGATTCTTATTGTGGAACTGATCGTCGGATGTGTGTTTTTTTATACCATCAGCAACCGTACACCATACCGGCAGGATCCTGTCAAAGTAGTTCGTCACGAACTCTCCTCTCTGTCCCACCGGAAAAAATCCGACATTGCAAAAACACTTAATGTCCATGATGTTTTCCCGTCTGCTGACAATAAACAGTCCGTGCCTTCCGATATCACCTCTGTATTTGCTGATTTCTTTCATGATTTTTCATATCATATCAGAGATTTCTCGGAACAGGGGAATTCGGCTTCGGTCACTGTTTCCCTTACCACACCTGACGGCGAAGCACTGGCAAAAGAATACTCCCGTCAGGTAATGATCAAACAGATTCAGAACTCTGCAAGCCCTGCTTCTGTAGATTTTTCTCTGGAGGACTGCTATCTGCTTCTTGGCAATGTTCTGAAAAACAATGATTATAAAAGTATTACCTCTGACTATACCATCACCCTCACCCGATCCGGAAAAATCTGGAACATCGACTCCCCGAAAAGCCTGTCTGCTGCAGTAACCGGAAACTTTTCCACTTACGTGGCCGATGCTTCCCTGTTTTCTCCCTCTGAGATCATCGCGATCCACCTGGATACTCTGAAAGCTTTCGACACCGAACAATTAAACCGTTATCTGGCACTAGACTCCCTCTTCAATTCCGAAGATACTTCGAGCCGTTCCGTTGTCAAAGCCATCGCCGGCCAGCTTCTGAACTGCCTGGACTACTCCATCACATCGGAGCTTCTGTCTGCTGACGGTATGGATGCCTCTGTAGATCTGAATCTGACCAGTTGCGATTTTTCTTCTGTTGTATACTCCTATCAGGAACAATACACCGCCTACCTGGCGTCCTCCCAGGCTCTGGAAGACGGAACCGAAGGCCGCCAGACCCACGCCATCACTCTCCTGACAGACTGTATCGCCACCAGCACTCAAACCATCACCACCCCTGTAACCATCCACCTGAACAACGACGGCAAAAACTGGCGCATCACCAAAAGCGACGAAATCACCACCGCCCTCCTCGGAAACCTCGAAGAAGCCCTAACCACCATCCTCACCCAGCCGGAAAGCTGACACCTGACATTCCCCACAGAAGCTATCACTGGCAACTTTCTTTAGATCCAAATTCACAAAAGGCAGATGCAAAGATCTCATTCTCTTTCGCATCTGCCTTATTTTATCTTTTCCCATATTTTCCCTTTTCAACACCATTCCTTCTCTCCGGCGATTTGCACCCTGCTACGCCTGCCAACACAAACATATCCACTATCCAGTTTTTTTGCCAAAACACAGCGGCAGGCTCCGGGGTTCCTTTGTCGCAACACTTTGTGGGCGCTTAGGGCAAGCTTTAAGATCCGACACTTACGCAGGCTTTCGCGAGGGTCAGCTGACCCTCGTGAACATAGCCGAAGTTAGTGGCTAGCTTAAAGTTGCCCTGCCCACGTTGCGACAAAGGAACCCCGGAGTCTGCCGCGTCCCTTTGCCAAAACTCTATTTAATTATTCCTCACTGCGAATCGCAATCCCCAGCTCCTCCAGCTGTTTCTCATCCACCAGGTTCGGTGCCTCTGTCATCAGACAGGACGCATCCTTCACCTTCGGGAATGCAATTACATCACGGATACTCTCCTGTTTTGCCATCAGCATAACCAGACGATCCAGACCATAAGCCAGACCGGCATGAGGCGGAACACCATACTTGAATGCTGTCAGCAGGAAACCAAACTGTTCGTAGGCTTTTTCCTTGGTAAATCCAAGAACCTCAAACATTTTCTCCTGAATATCATCCTGATGGATACGCACACTACCGCCACCGATCTCAGTACCGTTCAGTACGATATCATAAGCTTTTGCACGTACACGGCCAGGATCGCTGTCGATATACTGCAGATCCTCTTCCATCGGCATGGTAAATGGATGATGCATCGCTTTGAAACGGTTTTCCTCATCAGACCACTCCAGCAGAGGGAATTCTGTGATCCATACAAAACGATATTCACTGCTGTCCAGAAGATTCATCTGACGCGCCAGCTCCAGACGCAGTGCACCCAGTACATCCCAGACAACTTTATTTTTATCAGCAGCAAACAGCAGAAGATCACCAGCCTGTCCATCCATGGCTTCTACCAGACGGTTCATCTCGTCTTCTGTCATGAATTTTGCGAAAGAAGATTTTACAGTTCCGTCTTCATGAATGGCGATATAAGCCAGACCCTTTGCACCATAGTCTTTTGCAAACTCAACCAGTTTGTCAATTTTCTTTCTCGGCATACCGCCCTGTCCCTTGGCATTGATACCACGGACAGTTCCGCCTGCTTCCAGTGCATTCTTGAATACAGCAAATTCACATCCGCGGACAACCTCAGATACATTCTGCAATTCCATACCAAAACGCAGATCTGGTTTGTCAGAGCCAAAACGATCCATCGCATCCTGCCAGGTCATCCTCTGGATCGGCAGTTTCACCTCCACATCCAGTACCTGTTTGAACAGGTACGCCAGCAGACGTTCATTTACATCAATCACATCGTCCACATCTACAAAAGACAGCTCCATATCAATCTGTGTAAATTCCGGCTGACGGTCTGCACGAAGGTCCTCATCACGGAAGCAGCGTGCAATCTGGATATAACGGTCATAACCAGAGCACATCAGCAGCTGTTTGAACAGCTGTGGAGACTGTGGCAGTGCGTAGAAGTTACCCGGATGGATACGGCTCGGTACCAGATAATCTCTTGCACCTTCCGGTGTGCTCTTTGTCAGCATCGGAGTTTCGATCTCCAGGAATCCTTCATTTGCCATAAACTGACGGGTCAGAGTAGTTACCTGAGAACGCATCATCAGGTTTCTCTGGATATCCGGTCTTCTCAGATCCAGGAAACGGTATTTCAGACGCAGATCTTCTTTTGTCTTGCTGTTCTCTTCGATCGGGAACGGCGGTGTCTCTGCCTCTGCAAGAATACGCAGTCCGTTTGCACGAACTTCGATCTCACCGGTTTTTAAGTTATTGTTTACCGCACCGGAACGTGCTTCTACCACACCGGTCACTGCAATAACAAACTCACTTCTCAGTTTCGTTGCTTTTTCGAATCCTTTCGCATCGATGCTGCCATTTTCAAAAATCAGCTGTACGATACCGGAACGGTCTCTTAAATCTACGAAAATAATACCGCCTTTATTTCTGCTCTTCTGTACCCATCCCATCAGTGTTACGGTTTCTCCGATATTTGCTGTGGAAATCTCGGTACAACGATGGGTCCGTTTTAACCCTTTCATTGACTCTGCCATTGTTTCTTCCTCCAATATTAACACTCTATTCGTAACAGTGTGTTTTCACACCAATTACATTCTGTCTGCAAAGAATTCTACGATTTCTTCGTATCCCTCTTCTTTAAGCTGTTCCTTCTGGAACTTTTTGTTTTTCTTCATAACCGCAATCGTAACAACAGATCCGTTTTTCCGGTCTTCTTCTGCCTGTTTCAGAACTTTCATCATGCCCTCTGCCGGCATGTTTTTCTCAATCAGAAGTGCTTTCTTTGTTCCGATCTGTGGAATCTGGAAACCACGTTCCATCAGCAGCATGATAATACGCTCAAATCCGATGGAGAATCCGCATGCACAGGTATTATTTCCTGTGAATTTGCCGATCATCTCATCGTAACGTCCGCCACCGCCGACGCTTCCGCCGAACTCATCCATGGAAATCTCGAAGATCGGTCCGGTATAATAAGACATACCGCGTACCAGAGTCGGATCAAACGCAATCTTAAAGTCTGCAGCTTTCACAGCGTCCACACTGTTCATGATCAGTTCCAGACCGTCTGCATATTCCGGATCCAGTACACCTTCCAGTTTTTCTTTTACATAACGTACACCCTGTACATCATTGGTGATTTCTTCAAACATGGCAAGATATTTATCCACACATGCTTTGTCAAATCCTTCTTTTTCCAGTTCTTCTCTGACACCTTCCAGACCGATCTTATCCATCTTGTCCAGAATGATAAATACGGTATCATAAGATTCCGGTGCAAATCCGCTGTAGGCAGCCATTGCTTTCAGGATTCTTCTGTCGTTGATACGGATCGTAAAGTTCTTGAAATCCAGTTTTCCAAGCAGGGTTGTGGTTGCCAGGATCAGTTCGATCTCTGCCAGATTGGTCGGCTCACCGAGAATATCGATATCGCACTGCATAAACTGGCGGTAACGTCCTCTCTGTGGACGGTCTGCACGCCATACATTTCCCATCTGCAGGGCTTTGAACGGTGACGGCAGTTCGTTGGCATGGTTGGAATAATATCTGGAAAGAGGCAATGTCAGGTCGTAACGAAGGCCTCCATCCACCAGATCCGCTTCACATTCCGCAGTCTCCAGTTTCAGTTTTTCTCCTCTTTTTAAAATCTTGAAGATCAGTTTTTCGTTTTCTCCACCCTGTTTGCTCGACAGGTTTTCGATATGCTCCACGCATGGAGTCTCGATAGATGAGAAACCGAAAGTACCGTAAGTTTCCTTTATCAGGCGAATCACATAATCACGGATTGCCATCTCTGCAGGCAGGATATCTTTCATACCTGTCACAGGTTTTTTCTTTAATGCCATAATGTAATCTCCTTTTCCTTATTCTTATGGATCATTCTTTGAAAGGCAAGAAATACCTTTACATCAAAATCTTTTATCTCTTCGATCATCATCTGCACCGCCGATTGCTTATCAAAAGCCTTGCGGTACGGACGGTCTGAAGTCAGTGCTGCATATACATCACAGACACGGATAATACGGGCACCAAGCGGAATCCCTTCTCCCGAAAGATTGTCCGGATAACCGCTGCCATCATAATTTTCATGGTGATGGCGCACCGCAAGAAGAATGGATTCTTTATAGCCTTTTGCTTTCAGAATCTCATAACTCGCCTGCGCATGAAGCCGGACATAATGGATCTCTTCTACGATCAGAGGCGCATCCATATCATCCAGATCCTCCGATACCGCTTCTTTTCCGATATCATGAAGCATCCCCGCCACCGCAAGGTCATGGCAGAATTCTTCCGGTTCTCCCAGTTCTTTTGCCACCTGATACGCCAGGTTGCTGACCCGCATCCCGTGTATCAGCTGCTCATCCAGGCTGTACTGTAGCAGATGCTGCTGATTGACATATTTGTTCACCGCAATCATCCTTTTCCTCCGCATGTCTCTCTTTGGTGTCACCCGTTCAGATATTTCTCTATTCCCACTCTCTTCCGCTCGAGCATTTCATCGATCCGGAGAATATAATTGTTGACATCTTTTACATTCTCCACCCGTTCGATCCGGGTTCCGTGCTCAAACACAAATTTGGTGGATGCTCCCGCACCCGCCGCAAGAATGGTCTGTTTTTCTTCCATAATCAGTATATTGTATATTCCCGCTTTGTCAACCTCTGCGTAACCTACATTTTCAAAATTTCCCGCAATATTCTTCTGGCGGTACAGATAATACGGACCCATGCCCATATTTCTGGCACACTGCTGGGTCATCTCCATGATCTCCTGGCTGTTCTCAAACGACATTTCTTCGTATTTATCTTTGAACAGATTCAGTCTTGTCGCACGTTTCAGTGCCAGAGAATGGATCGTCAGGCTGTCCGGATGCAGGTTTTCTACCTTCTGCAGCGTATGCGCCACTTCTTCTTTTCCCTCTCCCGGAAGACCGATGATCAGATCCATATTGATATTGTCAAATCCCAGTTCTCTTGCCATATGGAAAATATTGACCGTATCTTCCACGGTATGTTTTCTTCCGATCACATCCAGCGTTTTCTGGTTCATCGTCTGCGGATTGACGGAAATTCTCGTCACCGGAAATTCTTTCATCACCTGCAGTTTTTCTCTGGTGATGCTGTCCGGTCGTCCCGCTTCCACGGTATACTCTTTGACCCAGGTAAAATCAAAAGTCGTCTGAATGTGAGAAAGCAGTCTGCGAAGCTGCTCCGGTTCCAGCGTCGTCGGCGTACCGCCTCCGATATAAACCGTCGTCAGTTTCCGTTCTCCCATCTCTTCCCGGATAAAGGTCAGCTCCTTGCACAGAGCATCCAGATATTCATCCACCCGTTTCGTCCACCGTTCCAACGGATGAGATCCAAAGGAACAGTACAGACAGATACTCGGACAGAACGGAATTCCTACATAGAGACTGTAACCGTTTTCATAGTCCAGATCCTGCAGCAACGCCTTTTCCCGGTTGGCAATCGTGATCGCCAGAGCGGTTTTTTCGTTGCTTACGCCATATGTTTCCCGCATATACTGCGCGATCTGTGTATTTTTCCATCCCTCTTCGAGAAGTTTCATCGGGATCTTCGTCGGCCGGATTCCGGTAAGATCTCCCCACGGAAGCGTTTTTCCGGTCACCTGGCACAGGGCGCCGTACACCAGACGTTTCAGCACGTTTTTCGTCTCCGGACGGTCTTTTTCATAATCCACAGCTACCTGCTGTCTGAAAATCTCCGTGCCGTCTTTTTCAACAGCCAGACAAATCTCCTGACTGCCATAGGCAACCAGGAGAAGCATCCCGTACGCTCCCTCCGGTTCTTCCTCTCCCTCATAGAACATCGTAACCTGTGCATGAGGATAAAAGGCTTTCACCAGAGAGTATACATCATATTCAAAATCTTTTTTATTAAATCGAATCGCTATATTGTTAAGCAAAAGGATTGTACCTCTTTTCATATCCTATTGTTGTTTCTTCGTTATGTCCCGGACAGACTCTCGTTGTCTCCGGGAGTTCTTTTAACAGGCGTTTCACACTCGCCTGCATATCGGCACCGCTTCCCGTCGGGAAATCCGTTCTTCCAACACTCTGTGCAAACAGCGTATCTCCGGAGAAGAGCACTTCTTCTTCCGGCAGATAATAACAGCAGCTTCCCGCCGTATGTCCCGGTGTGTGGAAGACTTCAATGGAAAATCCTGCAAGATCCAGTTTTTTTCCGTCACAGACCCACTGATCCGCCAGCAGTACATGAGCACTTGCCCAGCTTCCCGAAAGATTTTTCATCGCATCGGTGAGCACCTGCTGTTCCGCTGCACAGGCGATGACCGGGATCCCGTATTCGTCCCTCAGATCATCTGCCGCCAGCATGTGATCAAAATGACCATGTGTCAGGAGAATCGCCACAGGCTTTCCTCCCATACGGTTAATTTTTTCTTCGATCCGTGCACTCTCATCCGCCGGATCGACGATTAGCAGTTCGCCGTTTTCTTTATTTTTGATCAGCCAGGTATTGGTTCCTACCATCCCCAGTACCAGCTGTTCGATCACTGCTTTTTTCATAGTTTCGGATTACTCCTTTTATCAGCCGGTGGTACGTTCAATATCAAGGACACTCTCCACCTGACGGATCTTTTCCACGATACTGTTCAGTTCTTCCGTACTGTGTACATCAAATGTCATGGAAATCGTCGCGCGTCCCTGTTTGCTCGTCCGGCTGTTGATGGTTGTCAGGTCTATCTTACGCTCGGTAAAGATCCTTGAGATATCGACCAGAAGACCGGTTCTGTTATTGGCATATACATTGATCTCTGCCGTATAAAGTCCGCTGGTCAGATTGCTGCCCTGCCACTCCGCATCGATCAGACGCACGCGTTCTGCCTCGGAAAGATTCATGACGTTGACACAGTCTGTGCGGTGGATCGTGACACCACGACCTCTCGTTACAAAACCAACAATCTCATCTCCCGGAATCGGACTACAGCATTTTGCAAATCGTACTGCCACATCGTCGATCCCTTTTACAACGATACCGCCTTTTTCTTTCTTCACGATCGGCAGTTTTTCTTTTGCTTCCGCAGCTGCCTCCAGAACTTTCTCATCGGTGATCTCTTTTTTATGCTCTTTCTCGTAAGCCTCAATCAGCTTATTCAGAATCTGTCCTTCTTTTAAGCCTCCGTGTCCCAGTGCGGCAAGCACACTTTCCCAGTCACGGAATCCGTATTTACGCATCACGGCTTCCATGTATTTCGGCTTGGTCAGTTCTCCCAGTGTTCTGCCCTTTAATTTGGCATAGCTGGCAAGCATTTCTTTTCCTTTGAGGATGTTATCCTCTTTCCGCTCCTGCTTGAACCACTGGTTGATCTTATTCTTTGCCTGGGTACTTTTGACGATCTTTAACCAGTCACGGCTCGGTCCCTTGGAATTCTGTGAGGTGATGATCTCCACACGATCACCGTTTTTGATCTCATACTCGATCGGAACCAGTTTTCCGTTGACTCTCGCGCCAACCATCTTATTTCCCACGGCACTGTGTACACTGTAGGCAAAATCTACGGTGCTGGAACCACGTGGAAGAGTCTTGACATCTCCCGCCGGACTGAAACAGTATACATTTTCATTAAAGAGATCCAGATCACTCTTTAACAGACTCAGGAACTCTTTGTTATCCGACATGTCCCGCTGCCACTCCAGGATCTGACGAAGCCAGCTCAACTTCTCTTCTTCCTGCTGTGCCACCGGTTTCTTGCCATCGGAAGCTTCTTTGTATTTCCAGTGTGCTGCAATACCATACTCTGCGGTACGATGCATCTCAAACGTACGGATCTGGATCTCAAAAGGTCTTCCCTTGGGTCCGATCAGCGTGGTATGCAGAGACTGATACATGTTCGGTTTCGGCATCGCAATATAGTCCTTGAACCGTCCCGGAATCGGCGTATACATCTCATGGATCACACCGAGTGCCGCATAACAGTCCTTGACCGTATCCACGATAATACGCACGGCAAACAGATCGTAGATCTGATCCAGCGTCTTATCCTGGTTGACCATCTTTTTATAGATACTGAAGAAATGTTTTACCCTTCCGTTGACCTCCGCCTGGATATCCGCCTCTTCCATATGTTCTTTTACTTCATCCACAATGCCCTGGACAAACGCTTCCCTCTCTCCTTTTCGGAGATTGATCTTTTCCACCAGATCGTAATAGACTTCCGGCTTCAGATATTTTAAAGAAAGGTCATCCAGCTCGATCTTGATCTTGGAAATACCGAGACGCTGTGCGATCGGCGCATAGATATCCATCGTCTCTCTGGCTTTTTCCTTCTGTTTCGGCTCCGACCAGTACTGTGCGGTACGCATGTTGTGCAGCCGGTCCGCCAGTTTTACCAGAATCACACGGATGTCCTTTGCCATAGCCAGGAACATCTTTCTTAAGTTTTCCGCCTGTACTTCCACCTTATCCGCAGAATAATTCAGCTGTCCCAGTTTGGTAACACCGTCTACCAGAAGTGCCACCTCACTGCCGAACTCCCGCGTCAGATCCTCTGTTGTCATCACGGTGTCCTCTACGACATCGTGTAACAGTCCGGCAACGATCGTCTCTTTATCCAGCTCCAGATCCGCCAGAATGATCGCCACACACAGGGGATGAATGATATAAGGCTCCCCGGATTTTCTCTTCTGACCTTCGTGCGCCTTTGCGGCGATCCGATAGGCCTTTTCAATCATGGAGATATCGGTGGACGGATGATATTTTCGAATACTGCGGATCAGTTCCTCATACAGCTGCTCCGGACTGGTAAAATCCTTCATGCATTTGACATTTGCTTCTACTTCTTCGATCTCCTGGATCCGTTCCCCTTCCGTTTTTGTTTTTCCATCTTCCATAGATTCACCGCCTGTTTTCTTTATTTACCCTCGTAACAGATGACAGATTCCACATCGTAATCTTTCAGACGTTCTCTGCCTTTCAGTCCTGCAAGTTCCATCAGAAATACAATTTTTACAACTTCGCCGCCCAAACGTTCCACCATCTTTGCAGCTGCTTCTATGGTACCACCGGTAGCGATCAGGTCATCGATCAGAACGACTTTCTGTCCCGGTTTGATGGAATCTTTGTGCATCTCGATCGTTGCACTTCCATATTCCAGATCATAATCCTGGGAAATCGTCTCGCACGGCAGTTTTCCTTTTTTACGGATCGGCACAAATGGCTTATGTAAATTATATGCCACCGGCACACCGAAAATAAAACCTCTCGACTCGGTACCTGCGATCACATCCACGTCCACATCTTTGATTTTTTCCTGAATCGAATCGATCGCCAGCTGTAATCCGTCTGCATCCTGTAAAATACTGGTTACATCACGAAAGATAATTCCCGGTTCCGGAAAATCAGGAATACTTCTCACATATTCTTCAAGCTTTTTCATAACAATCTCCCTTCTTTATATGAAACTCACCCGTACCGGCAAGTTAGAATCGACAATTAGCGACTACATTATACCATTAATCACGCTTCATCGCAAATTTATTTTACCTGAATCGCTTTGTGCGGACACATTTCCTGACAGCAGAAGCACCGGATACATTTGTGGTAATTATATACCGGCGGCTGTTTTCTGCCATTTTTAAACTGCAACGCTTTTCCTTCCACCGGACAGGCTTCCACACAGACGCCGCATTTCTTACATTTGTCCGTCACAATATACGGTTTCTTCTGAAAATACCGCAGGAACCCATTGTTGAACCGGTTCCACAGATTGCTCCTCTGTTTTTTGCGGTCCACGTTAAAATCCGGATTGCCGAAGCGTTCCACCGCCTCCTGCATCGTGATCTCGCCGTCTTCTGACAGTAACCGGATATTTTCCTCCCGCCAGGTCCCGAGTCCCATCGTCTCTCCGTGCACATTGGTCGGAACCATCTGCGGATCGAGATGTACCAGGTGGCAGTATACACTGTCGATCGCCACCGGATCATTACCGAGGAGCAGTACATTCATCTTCACCGGATCCCCTGAGGTCGGTCCGTTTCCATCCATCGCCACGATCCCGTCCATCACACAAAACCGCGGGGCGATCAGCTGATTCAGGTCGATCAGCTGTCTTGCAAAGATATCTGCATTTGTATATTGGGTATGTCCTTTGGCTTTGTGAAGCCCGCTGATGCAGCCATAGAGGTTTTTCACCCCGCCGGTCACCCGCTCCAGTGCATGTGTCTTCATCTTACAGAGATTGATCAGCGCATCCGTCTCCTGCACCGGTTTTGCCAGGAAGAATTCTTTTGCCGTGTGTCCCTGCGGATAAGATACCGTACTTCCCTCATTAAAATCAACGATCGTGACACCATAATCTTCCAGCATCTGATCCATGCCGGTGCCTTCCATGACTTTCTTCGCTGACCCCACACCGCAGGAATCACCGCAGCTCAGATGCACATAGCCTTCTTCTTTCAACACTCTTACGATACCTTTGACCACTGCCGGATGGGTAATGACTGCCCGCTCCACTTCCGTTTTTCGTACCAGATTTGGTTTCAGCAGAATCTTTTCTTCTTTTTTCAGGAAAGTTTCCCATCCCCCTAGTAAAGCTATTCCCTTTTTCAGTGTGCTGTAAACCAGTTCTTCCTCATAACTTTCGCAGGAAAGAATCACAACTTCACTTTTCATTCTTTTTGTTCTCCTGTATATATATTCTATCTGCTTTTTAAGCACTGTTCCTGTCTCCGGCTGTCCCGTTTTCACATGTTGTTTCCGCCATCATGTTTACCATATACTTTCTCATCAGATCATTCCCATACTGCGAAGCAGGTACAGCCAGAATGTCAGTGTGAATCCGCTGAAAAATGTCGTCAACATCACAATGCTCGACGCCAGTACCCCCTCATGTCCCATATTTCTTGCCATAACATAAGAACTCACCGTTGTCGCCGAACCAAGCATAACGAGGATCGCGATCAGTTCTTCCTGACGGAAGCCAAGCATCACAGCGATCGGTAAAAATACCGCACACCATACCACCAGTTTGAGCACGGTAGCTGTAACTGCCGGTTTGATCTTTCCAAATGCTTTTTTCACATCAAACGCAGCACCCATCGCCATCAGTCCCAGCGGTGTTGCCAGTTTTCCGAGATTATCCACCGTTTTGATCAGGATCGGCGGACACGGAAGTTTGAACCCTGACCAGATGACTCCTGCAAGGATACCAAGAATGATCGGATTTGTTACGATTCCCTTCAGCGTTTTTTTGATCAGCGCTCCATCCAGCCGGTCTCTCTCCGGTTTTAAAAATGCCAGCACCGTAACCGCCATGATATTATAAATCGGCACAGAAGCAATGATCATCAGCGGTGCCATTCCGGAAGTTCCGTAGATGTTCTGGATAAATGCGATGCCAAGGATCGCCGCACTGCTGCGGTACGCTCCCTGCACGAATTCTCCCTGAATACTTTTATCCTTCCAGAGACAGGAGATCAGAATGGTGATCACGATACAGGCAATCGTTGTCAGTGCACAGTATGCCACAAACGTACCGTTCCACACATCCAGAAAATTTGCCTGGGAAAGATCCGAAAACAGCAGCGCCGGCAGTGCCGCCTGGAAGACAAATTTATTCGCTTTATTGGTAAACTCTTCATCCATCAGTCCCACTTTTCGAAAGACGAATCCCAGAATCATCGTAAGAAAAATAGGCACTGTGGCATTCAGACTAAATATCAGATTTTCCATGTTACTCTCCTACACCAGACCGAAGCAACGCAGCACATACAGCCATGCTGTCATAGTAAAAGCACTTCCCAGCGTAGTAAGCATGACCACACTCGAGGTAAGCGTTCCTTCGTGTCCCATATTTTTTGCCATAATAAAACAACTGACTGCGGAAGAAGAACCTGCCACTACAAGTGCTCCTACCATCTGTTCGTTTCGTAATCCGCTCAGGGCTGCAAGCGGCAGGGCAATCATGGCAATTCCTGCCAGTCGCAAAAACGTTGCACCAAGTGCCGGCCGGATCTGACCGATTGCTTTCTCTCCCTCAAAGGAGCCACCCATCGCCATGAGACCAAGCGGTGTGGCCAGACTGGTCAGATTGTGCACTGTCTTGCTGACGATCGGCACCTGCGGCACATGACAGACGGACAGAACCATTCCCCCGGCGATACCGAGAATGATCGGATTTGTAAGGATCCCCTTCACCGTCTCCTTTGCCAGATTCCCTGCATCCTTCTTTTCCCCGTCCGGTTTCATAAAGAGCAGGATGATCACCGCCAGAATGTTATTAAACGGCACATTTCCAATTAACATTAAGGATGCCATATCCGATTTTCCGTAAATATTGCTGATAAATGCGATACCAAGAAGTGCCGAATTGCTCCGGAAAGCTGCCTGTGCGAACTCCCCGCGGATCTTCGCATCTTTGACGAGTCTCGAACACAATACACTGAGCAGCCCGCCGACGATCGTGATCGCCGCACAGAAGCCGACAAATTTTCCATCCCACAGCGTCTGAAAATCCGCCTCCCAGAGATCTTCCAGCAGTAATAGCGGCAGTGCTGCCCGGAAGACGAACCGGTTGATTTTCTTGATAAAACTTTCATCCAGCAGTCCGATCCTCCGGAAGGCATATCCCAGAAGCATCGTAAAAAAGATCGGCAGCGTGGCATTTAAACAAAAGACCAGATTTTTCATAGGTATGTAAAAGGAGCCATAGCACGATTGCTCATGCGACAGCTCCTTGTCTCCTTATTCAAAAATTTTGTTATAAATCGGGAAACAATCCAGTGTTGCGAAATAATCTCTCGGTGTCTCTGCACGACGGATCATCTCAAAACTTCCGTCCTCTTTCAGCAGGATCTCCGCAGATTTCAGTTTACCGTTGTAGTTGTAACCCATCGCATATCCATGTGCACCGGTATCGTGGATCACCAGGTAATCTCCCATATCGATCTTCGGAAGCATCCGGTCGATCGCAAATTTGTCATTATTTTCACAAAGAGATCCGGTGATATCATATTTGTGATCACACGGCTGATCTTCTTTTCCCATGACTGTGATATGATGATATGCTCCGTACATTGCCGGACGCATCAGGTTTACCGCGCAGGCATCACATCCGATATACTCTTTGTAAGTGTGTTTCTCATGGATTGCTTTTGTTACCAGACAGCCGTAAGGTCCTGTCATAAAACGTCCCATCTCGGTATACAGTGCCACATCACCCATTCCTGCCGGTACAAGCACTTCTTCGTATACCTTCCGTACTCCTTCACCGATTGCACGGATGTCGTTCGGTTCCTGATCCGGTTTGTAAGGGATTCCCACACCGCCGGACAGATTGATGAATTCAATATCTGCACCGGTCTCTTTTTCCAGTTTTACAGCAACCTCAAACAGTACTTTTGCCAGCATCGGGTAGTACTCGTTGGTTACGGTGTTGCTTGCCAGGAATGCATGGATACCGAATTTCTTTGCGCCTTTTGCTTTCAGAATCTTGAATGCCTCAAAAAGCTGCTCGGTAGTCATACCGTATTTTGCATCTCCCGGGTTGTCCATGATATCATTGCTGATCTTAAAGAGGCCGCCCGGATTGTAACGGCAGCTGATGGTTTCCGGAATATAGCCGATTGCTTTTTCCAGGAAATCGATATGGGTGATATCATCCAGGTTGATGATAGCTCCCAGCTTTGCCGCATACTGATATTCCTCTGCCGGCGTTGCATTGGAAGAAAACATAATGTCGGATCCTTTGCATCCCATTGCCTGAGAAAGCATCAGTTCGGTCAGAGAGGAACAGTCACATCCGCATCCATATTCTTTCATGATCTGAATCAGTGTCGGGTTCGGGCATGCTTTCACCGCAAAGTACTCTCTGTACCCTTTGTTCCATGCGAAAGCTTCTTTTACTGCTTTTGCATTGTCCCGGATTCCTTTTTCATCATACAGATGATAAGGGGTTGGAAATTTTGCGGTAATCTCATCCAGCTGTTCCTTTGTTACAAATGGTTTCTTGTTCATTTTTTCATAATCTCCTCTGTTGTGTTCTGTTACATTATTTTGCCTGAATAACCTGCATGATATTGGTCACTGCGCCTTCCCCGTTTACCATATTGGTAGCCGGATCTCCTGCGGTAAATACCACAATGTCACCTTTCTTCACCAGATTTTCTCTTCTCACAATATACATGGCATGTGAAATGATATTCTCTGTGGAATCTTCTTCATAACCTGCTACGGAAGTGACTCCCCAGTAGATCTGCATCTTTCTTCTGGCCCACTCATTCGGACTTACGGCGTAGATCGGCACTTTCGGTCTGAAGTTAGAGATCAGACGGGCGGTCTGTCCGGAAATGGTCGGTGTTACGATACAGTCTGCACCCAGATTTTCTGTGGTCTGTACAGCAGCTACGCCGACAGCACTTGATACGTTTTTATTGCCGCGCAGTGCACGGTAATCAAGGAAACGTTTGTGTGTCATATACGGTTCGGTGCATTCCGCGATCTTCACCATCATCTGTACCGCCTGCTCCGGATATTTACCCATCGCAGTTTCACCGGATAACATGATTGCATCGGTACCATCGTAGATTGCATTTGCAACATCTGTCACTTCTGCTCTGGTCGGGCGTGGTGCGCGCATCATGGAGTCGAGCATCTGTGTGGCTGTGATAACCGGTTTGTAGGATTCGTTACATTTACGGATGATCATTTTCTGGATATGTGGAACTTCGTGTGCCGGAATCTCCACACCCAGATCGCCTCTGGCTACCATCACGCCATCGGCTGCTTTGATGATCTTATCAATATTATGTACACCTTCCGCATTTTCAATCTTGGCAATCACATCGATCCGCTCTCCGCCGTTTGCGCGAAGCAGTTCTTTGATCTCTTTGATCGCCTCTGCATTTCTTACGAAAGAAGCGGCGATAAAGTCGATGTCCTGCTCGATACCAAACAGAATATCGTTCTTATCCTGTTCGGTGATTGCCGGGAGTTTTACTTCTACATTCGGAACATTGATTCCTTTTTTCTGACCCAGTTCTCCGCCATTGACAACCCGACAGACTACATCTGTATCTGTTACGTTCTCAACAGTCAGCTGAATCAATCCGTCATCGATCAGGATCGTATCTCCTGCTTTTACATCCTTCGGGAGATTTTTATAGGTCTGACTGCAACGAATGTTATTTCCTTCGATCTGCTCGGTTGTCAGTGTAAACTGGCTTCCCTCTTCCAGATATACTTTCTGTCCGCCCTCTAGGATACCGGTACGGATCTCCGGTCCTTTTGTGTCCAGCAAAATAGCGATAGGCAGCTTCAGTTCTTTTCGTACTTTCTTTAACAGATCCATTCTGGTTTTCTGTTCTTCATGATCTCCGTGAGAAAAATTAAATCTGGCGATGTCCATACCGGCTTTTGCCAGTTTTCGCATCATCTCTTCGTCATCTGTGTTCGGTCCCATGGTGCAGATAATTTTCGTTCTCTTCATAAAGTTTGCCTCCCTATCTTATATGCGTATGCGTAAACAGATGATCCTGACAGTATTCATAATTGCCATTGCACTTGGAACAGAAACGGAATTCCAGATGTTCTCCGTCCTTCTCCGTTCTTCCGCAGATCGCACATTTATGTTTGGTGATTCCATTGTTGTTTACCTGGCTTCGATGAACGGCTCTCTGAAATTCTCTCCTTCTGTGAATCTCTTTCGGATTGTACCGGCTCATATTTCGTGTCATGAAAAAGAATATAATAAAGTTCATCAAAGAACAGATAATCGCAACTCTTACCGCCCATCCGGACTGAATCATCTCTGCCAGAATCATCAGCGCATAGGCAACGCCAAGCCATTTGATTTTTAATGGGATAATCATCATAAACAGCACCTGGTTATTCGGATAAGTAGCCGCATAAGCCAGGAAAATAGACATGCTGATGTAATACGTGCTGAACAGTCCGCCAAATAAAACGTTTCCGCCCAGTACAAAATACAGGATAAACGCCCCGATGATCGTCATCAGGATTCCCGAAAAAATGTATACATTGTATCGGAACGCACCCCAGGTTCGCTCAAGAGAAGTTCCGATCGAATAGTAAAACATCAGAGTGATCAGTGTAAAGAAAATGTTCTGTGTAGACGGCGGAATCAGCAGCCAGCTGACGATCCGCCATACCTGTCCGCGCAGGATCATGGCAGGTTCCAGCGTCATATAATTAAGCACCTGCGGAGTTACCATATACAGCAGATATCCAGCCGCATAAGTCAGCACGATATACATTGACAGATTGGTCAGTGCATATCGTCCAAATTTCCGCTCCATCTTGTTTAAAAAATTCATAGTTTTCTCCTTTTAAAATCAGAATTAAAATAAGTCTTTTTTACGGAAAACAATGGCTACCAGAATACTGAACACCAGAGACAGCAGGATCACATAGAGAAATCCCATCGGATTACCCGCAAACGGCATTCCGATCGATTTTAAGTTCATGCCGTACGCGCTGAAGATCATCGTCGGAATCGACATGACAATCGTCACCGTCGCCAGGAACTTCATAACGATATTCAGGTTGTTAGAAATGATCGAAGCAAACGCCTCTGTCGTTCCACTCAAGATACCGCTGTAAATATTGGTCATCTCAATGGCCTGTTTGTTCTCGATGATAACATCCTCAAGGAGTTCCGTATCTTCCGGATACTGCTTGATATTTTCCACTTTTAACAGTTTTTCCAGAACCACTTCGTTTGACCGCAGGGAGGTGGTAAAGTATACCAGAGATTTCTGCAGCTCCAGCAGCTCGATCAGCTCCTGATTTCTCTGTGATTTGTGCAGTTTCTGTTCTACTTCGTCACTCTTCTTATCGATGATTCGCAGATAATGCAGATACAGCGATGCGTTGCGGTACAGGATCTGCAGGATAAAACGGGTTCTCTTATAGGTAAAAAAATTCCGTACCCTTCCGTCCATGAAAGAACTCAATACCGGGGTATCTTCCAGACATACGGTAAAAATCTTATCGTCCGTCACCACGATACCCATAGGGATCGTTCCATACCATTCTTTGTCATTTCGTTCCTCGATCATAGGAATATCTACCAGGATCAGTGTATAGTGATCCTCCACTTCGATACGCGAACGTTCCTCCTCATCCAGAGGTGCTCGCAGATGATCCACATCAATATTATATTTCTCTGCGATTTCCACAATCTCGGTGGCAGTCGGATTGATCAGCGCGATCCAGCTTCCCTCCTGTGCTTCATTGATCTGATGCACATTATTATCTATAGTTCTGAAAATCTTAACCATGTTATAAATCTCCCTTCTGCGTGTTTGCCACTGCTAAGACACAGAAAGTGCTTCCTGTCCCAGGGGCGGCTTATTCAGATATTTTATATATTTATCCGCTCGAGGATCAGACCCGGCTTCCATTTATAACACACTTCCTTTCCCAATTTCAAACTTCTATCGCACCCGTTTTCTCTTTTTTTACAAATTTCTTTTTCGGGTGCACACTTTGACTTGATAAAACGCCAAAATTTAAGTTCATTATAAAGCCGTCAACTACCGTTTGTCAATTTCTTTACAAATTTTCTTCCCTGATATATAATAGCCAAAGATCAGTATTTTTCTAATATTCTATTGATAATTTTTTAACCATTATAATAAGGAGATTTTATGGCTGGATCATCTTTTGGAACCATCTTTCGTATCACCACCTGGGGTGAATCCCACGGTGCCGGACTGGGCGTTGTCGTAGACGGCTGCCCGGCTGGTCTTCCCTTATGTGAGGAAGACATTCAGATCTTTTTAAACCGCAGAAAACCGGGACAGAGCAAGTTTGCCACCCCAAGAAAAGAGGACGATAAAGTGGAAATTCTCTCCGGTATCTTTGAGGGAAAAACCACAGGTACACCGATTTCCATGCTGGTAAGAAATACTTCCCAGCGCTCCCGTGATTATTCGGAAATCGCTTCTTACTACCGTCCGGGACATGCCGACTACACATTTGATGAAAAATACGGTTTCCGTGACTACCGCGGCGGCGGCCGTTCCTCCGGTCGCGAGACGATCGGCCGTGTAGCAGCCGGAGCAATCGCCTCCAAACTGCTCGCCACTCTTGGTATCACCATGACCACCTATACCCGTTCCATCGGTCCGGTCACCATTCAGACCTTCGATCAGGAACAGATTGAAAAGAACAACTTGTATATGCCGGATGAAAATGCAGCTGCGGAAGCATCCGAATACCTGCTTCACTGCATGAAAGAGCAGAATTCCTCCGGCGGTACCGTAGAGTGTATCGTAAACGGACTTCCAACCGGTCTCGGCGATCCGGTCTTCGAAAAACTGGATGCCAACCTCGGAAAAGCAATCCTCTCCATCGGTGCCGTAAAAGCGATCGAGATCGGTGATGGTATAGCAGTAGCATCTGCTACCGGCCGTTCCAACAACGATCCGTTCCTTCCTGGAGAAAACGGAACCATCAAAAAAGCCAGCAACCACGCCGGCGGAGTCCTTGGCGGAATCAGTGACGGCAGCCCCCTGATCCTTCGGGCAGCCATCAAACCAACCCCGTCCATCGCCTCCTTCCAGGACACCGTAAACAAACAAGGGGAACCCATCTCCGTCTCCATCAAAGGCCGCCACGACCCCATCATCGTCCCCCGCGCCGTAGTAGTCGTAGAGTCCATGACCTCCCTCGTCCTCGCCGACGCACTCCTGCTGAACATGACTGCAACGATGGACAATGTAAAAAAAATCTATACCGACAAATAAACGCATCACCTAAAAAGCCGCGGTGACATAAAAAAAACACGTCCTAATGTCACCACGGCTTTTATTGTTGAACTTTCCAATGGGGACGGTTCTTGGTGGTTGTCGGAACCGTCCCCACTGGCATCCACAAAACTTTCCCTACACAACCACTCTCCCTCCCGAGTTGAAAAACCAGCAAAGGAACTCCGGATCCTATTGCGTCCCCCTTTTTCAACCTCACTCTACTTCAATATTCGTCATCAAAATACAATTCGGCGTCTCCACCTTCATCGGTTTCCCTTTCATCACGATCAGTTTCTTCTCATAATCAATCGCAAACGTCGTAATACTGTTCGACTCATGATTGACAACTGCCAGATGCTTTCCATCCGGGAACAATGCGATATCCTTCGGGTACTCTCCACTGATCGGCAGTGCAAACTCTTTCGTCAGCGTACCATCGTCCGGATTAATCGCGAACATCGCTACCGAATCATCTCCCGCCGTAGAAGTAAACAGATACTTTCCATCCGGAGACATCGTCATGGCTGCTCCGCAGTCATGCATCGGATCCAGCTGATCAGACAGCGGCTCTACTAACTGAATCAGTTCAAACTCCGGTCCCTTATCGGTATCTTTATAAGTAAATACACCCACTTTATTGATCAGCTCGAACAGGATATACGCATATTTCCCATCCTTGCTGAACAGGATCTCTCTCGGTCCGGACTCTCTCTTGCATCGAAGAATATCCACCAGTTCCATCCGGTTTCTCGCCGTATTGATCCGGTAAACCTTCACCTGATCGATACCATTATCTACTGCACATACATATTTGCCTTCCGGCGTTGTCTTCACACAGCTTACATGCGGACGGAAGTTACGTTCTGCCACACTTCCAACACCTTTGTGGAATACACCGTCAAACACCTGACCCAGACGGCCATCCTGGTGGGTATGTACTGCTGTGATCTTGCCATCATGATAACCTGCAACAAACAGATATTTTCCGCTATCATCCACGCACAGGTAACAACCTCTCATTCCATCAATACCCACTTTGTTGATCAGCTCCAGATCTCCATCCGGTTTGATCTCAAACACTGCCACGCCTTCATCTGCGATCGAATACAGATACTTGCCGTTTTTCGATTTTACCACATAAGACGAATTGTTTACCGGCACTACTTTTCGTTCACTCAGGGTACCTTCTTCCACATTCACGTCATACAAATGAATTCCAATACTGCTTCCATGTGTATAAGTTCCAACATATGCAATGTATTTTTCTTTTTCCATGATGTTTTTTCCTTTCTTTGCAAAATTTGCGTATTTTTTAATATCTATTGATTATTTTATCATATTTCTGACTATTTCACAATTCTTTCTTAAAAAACTTGCGAATTGTCTTTCTTCTATGCTACACTCACTATGATAATTTTGAATACGAACATAAATTTTCAGGAGAATTTATCATATGAAACGAATCTTAACTTATCCAATAACGGAATCCGACAGCGACCAGCGAATCTATGATTTCCTGTGCCACCACGGATATTCCCGACACATCCGCACCTGGTTAAAACAGCATCCCGGTTCCGTCCGTCTGAACGGCGAGGAAGCACTCTTTTATTTTCCACTAAAAAACGGCGATCTGATGGAAATCTCACTGGAAGAGGAACACCCCTCGGAAAATATCGTTCCGGTAGATCTACCGATTCATATTATCTACGAAGACGAAGATCTGATGGTCATTGATAAACCGGCGGATATGCCGGTACACCCTTCCATCGGCAATTATGAAAACACTCTGGCAAATGCAGCTGCCTGGTACTTTCACCGGCAGGATATCCCTTTTGTATTCCGCTGCATCAACCGGCTGGACCGCGACACCACCGGGCTTCTGATCCTCGCCAAACATATGCTAAGCGGTGCCATTCTTTCCGACCAGATGAAAAAAAGAGCGATCCACCGCACCTATCTTGCTATCACAGAGGGAAAGACAGATCACGCTGGCACGATCGACAGTCCGATCGGACGTACAGATCAGTCTCTGATTCTGCGGCAGGTGGATCACGAAAATGGCGATTCTGCCTGCACCCACTATCTGCAAAAATGCTGGCATCCGAAGACTTTCTATCCGGAAACTTTACCTGTTCCACAGGATGGACTTTCTCTGGTACAGTTGCAGCTTGAGACCGGACGCACCCATCAGATCCGTGTGCATATGACTTCCATCGGCCACCCGCTGATCGGAGATACGCTGTATAATCCGGAAACAGCTCTAATGAACCGCCAGGCACTGCACTCTTACCGGCTGGCATTTACGCATCCTGTCACTGGAGTTTCGCTGGAGTTTACGTCTCCACTGCCAGAAGATATGGTAGAATTTTTTCCGGACTGTAATACTTGATACCGTTGTTGCAAAAACTGATTTTGATTATCGCGGCAGTCGCCAGGGTTTCGTGCAACAAGCATGGACTTTGGCTCGTTGCTCGTGTAAAAAAGATCTGAGAAACGTTTTTCCACATTTCTCAGATCTTTTTTATTTTTCATGTAATATCTGTTTTTCTACATCGCGCGAATCCGCGGCACTTCTGCCACATGCAGATACTTGCTGATGCATTTTACCAGCAGATCATGCTCGGATACGTGATCCAGACCGGTGATTGCGACTGTTCCGATCACACCCACTTCTTCCACACGGATCGGGAATCCGCCGCCACAGGCTGCATACTCTTTCTCATCCAGAAGTCTGTCTGCCAGGGTTTCTCCCCGCTCTCTCAGATCCATATACATCCGCAGACTGCTCTTTTCGGTGAGGCGCACGGTATTTTCTTTTCTGGTCAGCCACTGTTCATGGTACAGATTTGTGCCGTCCATACCATACTGGAATACGGTATAGCCGTTGTTTAAGCGGATCCGTATCAGCACTGCCGCACCTCTTTTTGCTGCCTCTGCCACGATCAGATTCCCCAGTTCCCATGCATCTGCATTCGTAAAACTGGAAAACTGAAGGATTTCTTCCTGCATCTGTAATACACTGCTTAATTCTTCAATCGTCATACCACTACCTCCGGCTTCCTTTTATTTTGCCAGTGCCAGCAGAATCTGGTTACTTCTGGCGATAAACTGTGTCATTTCTTCCGGACTCAGCTGTTTGTGAGCCATCATAGCCAGATCGTACAGCTGCTGGCAGATCAGCGGAACATTGGTCTCGTCGTCTTTGTGTTCAGCCACATATTTTACCAGCGGATGATTTGCATTCAGAACCAGTGTGGCTCCGTTTGCTCCACCAAACATATTGGCATCCATGCCGTACATTTTCATCATATCCTGCATCCGGCGGCTTTCCTCGGACAGGGTCATCATAGAAGAAATATTTTCATTTTTCAGTTTTTCTACTTTCACATCCAACTGCTCATTATTCAGCGCTTTCTTGAAGGTTGCAGTCAGCTCTTCAGTCATTTCTTTCAGATCTTCACCGTCTTCTTTAAAGTCTTCGGTCAGATCCGCATCGATACGCTGGAATTTTACATCGTTATGTTTCTGTTCCACATGGGTAATAAAAGCAGTATCAATATTATGTTTCAGGATTACTGCATCCATACCCTGTTCCTTGAACATGTTGATGTACTGGCTCTGCTGCACTTCGTCAGATACATAATAAACGGTTGTCTTCTCCGGCTCTTTCTCTTCCGCCTGCTCGCCGTCTTTTTTCTCTTCTTCCGGTTTCTCGGCTTCTGCTTCCGGTTTTTTATTTTCTTCGATGCAGTCTTTCAGTGTCAGATATTTGCCGTCCAGATTCTTAAACAGGATATAATCATCCATCTTGTCAGAGAATTTTGCATCTTTGATGCATCCGAATTTGATGAACGGGCTGATATCATCCCAGTATTTCTCATAATCTTCTCTGGCTGTCTTGCACATACCGGTCAGTTTGTCAGCGACTTTCTTGCTGATATAATCAGAGATTTTCTTGACAAATCCGTCGTTCTGCAGAGCACTTCTGGATACGTTCAGCGGCAGATCCGGGCAGTCGATCACACCTTTTAACAGCATCAGGAATTCCGGAATCACTTCTTTGATATTATCGGCGATAAATACCTGGTTGTTATACAGTTTGATGGTTCCTTCGATGGACTCATACTCGGTGTTGATCTTCGGGAAATACAGGATACCTTTTAAGTTAAACGGATAATCCATGTTCAGATGGATCCAGAACAGAGGCTCCTTATAATCCATAAATACTTTCCGGTAGAATGCTTTGTAATCTTCATCGCTGCACTCATTCGGATGTTTCATCCACAGCGGATGAATATCACTGATGGATACCGGACGTTTGTTGATTTTTACTTTTTCTTTTGCCGGAGAAACTTCTACAACTTCTTTTTCTCCGTTTTCATTTTCTTTTTCCTCAGTCTTCGCATCCTCATGAATATGTTCTACGACAACATCATCGTCACGCAGATCGGCTTCATCGATCGTCTCATATTCCTGTTCAGCGTTCTCATTGGAGAGGAAAATCTCGGTCGGCATGAAGGAACAGTATTTTTCCAGAACTTCACGGACTCTGTACTCGTTGGCAAATTCCAGGCTGTCTTCGTTTAAGAACAGGGTAATCTCTGTACCAACGGTTGTCTTGTCGCCGTCCTGCATATCGTACTCAGAACCGCCATCACACTCCCAGTGTACCGGTACAGCACCTTCTTTATAAGATAACGTATCAATATGAACCTCATCTGCTACCATGAATGCGGAGTAGAATCCCAGACCGAAATGTCCGATGATCTGATCATCGTTGGTTTTGTCTTTGTACTGCTCCAGGAACTTGGTTGCTCCGGAGAAAGCGATCTGTGTGATATATTCTTCTACTTCATCCGCTGTCATACCAAGACCGTTATCGATAAACTTCAAGGTTTTCTTTTCCGGATTGACGATCACTTCGATTTTTCCTTTATAATCATCCGGGAAAGTATATTCTCCCATCATTTCCAGTTTCTTTAATTTTGTAATTGCATCACAGCCATTCGATACCAGCTCACGAACGAAAATATCGTGATCGGAATACAGCCATTTCTTTATAATCGGGAAAATATTGTCACTGTTAATTGAAAGATTTCCATGTTTTGCTCCCATGGTTATACACACTCCTTTTCTTACCGGAACTCAGCCACCTGCTTTCTTTAAATGGCTCTTTCGTTCCCTGCATTTTCTCTTTGAAAGACCTAAAACTCTTTCACTGACCTTAATACTAATACCGAATTTTCCAAATGTCAAGAAAAAAATTAGCACTCATTTCAAATGAGTGCTAATAGTTTTACATGTATGTATTTGAGTGTTGAATAACCAACGATTATGTCGTTTTTTGTCTGATTATCTCATATTCCAGCATCCTTGCTTCCTGCCGCGGTTTCTTTTTCCGCATCAGATCCAGCAGCAGATCTGCCGCTTCCCTTCCGCTGGTATGATAATGATAGTGCACCGTCGTAAGTCGCGGACACAGAAGATCCGCGATAGCGCCGTGTCCCATACCGGCAACTTTCATCTTCTCCGGCACTGCGATCTTCCGCTCCGAAAGACAGGATAATACACCTGCTGCGATCATATCTGTCGCGCAAAGAACACCATCCGGCCGCTTCTCTTCCGCAAGGATCTGTTCCATCGCCTGATATCCTGCCTGCACGGAGAATGTCGCTTCCCGATATGCGATCTCATCCATATGAAGTCCATACGTCTCCAGTGCCCGACAGACGCCCTGATAACGGCTCTTACCTGCTGCCTTATCCCGCCTGTCGACACCGATATATGCCGGATGCCTGCAGCCGCTCTTTAAAAGTTCCGTCATCATGGCACATGCCGCGCCCTCATCATCGTGATAAATACAGGGATATCTGTCACTCTTCTGTCCGAGGATCACCACCGGAACACCCATATGTGCCAGTGCCACCTCGTGGCGCTTCGTAAGGATCGAAGCTACAAAGATCAGTCCATCCACCTGGCTCTGTTCAAATGTTTCCAGGATTCCGATCTCTTTTTCCAGACTCAGATTCGAATTCATCAGCAATACGTGATAATTCTTCTGATCCATCCGCTCCGAAATACCGGATAAGATCTTCGGCACTGCCTCGGAATCGATCTGCGGAACCAGTACGCCGATCCGGTTACTCTTTTTCGTCCGCATCGTTCTGGCATACTCCGACGGCCGGTAATTGGTCTCCCGGATCACCTTCTCGATCCGCTGCCGTTTCTCCTGGCTGAGACTCCCGTCATTTAAGTAACGGGAGACCGCTGCGCTTGAGACGCCAGCCAGTTTTGCAATCTCACTGATTGTCATACGGATACCTATTTCTTCAGCAGCCAGTAGCAGCCAAATGCCGGAATCTGAACTCCTCTTGCTTCCATCTGTCTACCGCTGATCAGATCCTCATACATGCCGTCTTCTTCGTTGATCCATGCAACTTTGTCATACTCGCTGAAGTTAAACAGAGCTACCAGTTTTTCTCCGTCTTTTTCTTTGATCAGACCAAGGATGGAATCATCCCAGGTATCCACGGTTCTGCAGTCCGCAGTGCTCTCGAATACCGGATGAGATTTTCTGATTTTCTCCAGCTTGTCCAGTCCTTCAAACATTTCTCCCGGAATCGTGCCTTTGGTGTGACGAAGTTCCGCTTTATCCCACCGGAAATCTCCTCTGTGCAGGTAACGGGAATCATCCCATTTTTTCGGATTTTCATGGTAAGTATAGTCATTTTCCTGACCGATCTCATCCCCGCTGTAGATAACCGGGATACCGGACTGCGTCAGCATATACACATGCAGTGTCAGATCGTAACGGATTGCTCTCTTTGTTGCCTCTTCGTCTCTCTCATAGGCCGCTTTCTCGATACCACACAGAGAAGCGGTTGTACCACACTGGCGGGCATCTCCGGAAGTCGGATCTGCATTGTACAGTTCTCCTCTTGCAAAAGAATTTTCATAATTGCCTGTGAAGAAATCACTCAGGTATTTCTTGTGAGCTACTTCATCGATACCGAACTGTCCAAGCCATCCATAGTCCAGTCCCCAGCCGATATCGTCATGGCAACGCAGATAATTCAGGAATACATAGTCCTTTGGCAGACGGTTGATGATATCCATCTGCTGGCGCAGCAGACGCGCATCTCTCGTCGCTACGGTATTCCAGGTTGTTGCCATGGTTGTTACGTTATACAGCATATGGCATTCCGGTTTTTCTACAGAACCAAAATAAGGAACGACTTTTTCCGGCTCCATGACAACTTCACCAAGAAGCAGTACACCCGGACACACGATTTCACAGATCATACGCATCATGCGGACGATATTATGTACCTGCGGAAGATTTCTGCAGTTGGTTCCCAGCTGTTTCCAGATATACGGAACGGCATCGATACGGATGACGTCGATACCTTTGTTAGTCAGGTTCAGCATGTTGTAGATCATTTCATTCATAACTACCGGATTCCAGTAGTTCAGATCCCACTGATATGGATAGAACGTCGTCATAACGAATTTCTTCATATCATCCAGCCAGGTGAAGTTACCCGGTGCAGTTGTCGGGAATACCTGCGGAACGGTCTGCTCAAACTGAGACGGTACATCGTAATTATCATAGAAATAGTACCGATCCATATATTCGCGTTCTCCGGCTCTGGCTCTTCTTGCCCACTCATGATCTTCGGATGTATGGTTCATGACGAAATCCATACACAGGCTGATGCCTTTTTTCCGGCACTCGTCTGCCAGGCTTTCCAGATCTTCCATGGTACCCAGTTCCGGCTGTACTTTTCGGAAATCGCTGACCGCATATCCGCCGTCGCTCTTTCCTTCCGGAGACTCCAGTAACGGCATCAGGTGCAGGTAGTTGACATTACATTCCTGTACATAATCCAGTTTTTCCTTCACACCTTTTAAGTTTCCTGCAAATGCATTGACATACATCATCATTCCCAGGATATCATTTTTCTTATACCATTCCGGATTCTGCTCTCTGACTCTGTCCTGCTTTTTCAGATCTGGTTTTCTATCCATGTAGATATTTTTCAGATTCTTACACAGATCTTCAAACATATCCATCCGGTTTTCATACAGTTCGCAGTACAGCCATTTCAGTTCATCGTAATGACGCGCCATACGTCTCTCGAATTCCTGTTCCAGCTCTTTTGTGCTCTCTGCTTTCTCTGTTTCTTTTTTTACCGGCTCCGCTTTCACTTCCGGCTTTTTCTCTTCCTTGACCGGTTCAACTTTCGCTTCCGTTTTTTTCTCCTCTTTGACCGGTTCTGCTTTCACTTCCGGCTTCTTCTCTTCCTTGGCCGGCTCTGCTTTCACTTCTTTTTTGGTTGTGTCCTGTGCAGCTGCTGTCTTTTCTGTTGAGTCTACTACTTCTGCCTTTTTATCTTCTGCATTTGCTGCAACTTTTTCTGTGATTTCTGTTGTTCTCTTCGCCGCTCTCTTGGCCGCTTTTTTCTTTCTGGCTTTCATAGACACTTCTCCTAATCATATAATATTTTGTGCAGAACTTTTGCCCACACTTATCTCACTTTACATCGATTATAGCATAGATGTATTAAAAATCAATAAAAAATCTTTTTTATATACATATTTTAATTCACGAACTGCTGCCTAAAAAACTATGAATACTATGAATAAATTTTAAACTTTTTCTTAAAGTTCCAAATTCTTCTCTATTTCCTTTGCTTTGCAAATTTTTCTGTGCTATAATCACAATAGCTTTTTGGAAGGCTGCTACTATTATAAAATCCAACGCGTAATAAGAGGAGGCGTTTCTCACTATGAGCACAGGCACCCGTATCAAACGTGTCATTCCGGTAGCACTTTATACCGTCTTTTATCTGCTTTGTTTCTCTTATCTTGAGAACCGGCATGTACGGTATCATATTATTGATTCCAGCCTGGATGATAAGATTCCATTCTGCGAATATTTTATTATTCCTTATTTTTTATGGTTTCTTTACATCACTGTGACCATTGGCTATTTTCTTCTTTTCAATGAAAATACAACCGAGTTCTGGAGCCTGATCCTGAATCTTGCCATCGGTATGACATTATTTTTAATTGTATCTTATGTATATCCAAACGGACTGAATATCCGGCCGACGGAATTTTCCAATGATTCCATCTTTACCCGTATGGTCCAGTTTTTATACCGGACAGATACACCAACCAATGTACTTCCAAGTATTCATGTGTATAATTCCGTGGCTGCTTTTTCGGCAATACATACCTGTAAAAAATTACAGAAACACAAAGGAATCCGTATCGGTGCATTTATCCTGACCACACTGATCATTCTGTCCACGATGTTCTTAAAACAACACTCGATCGCCGATGTGGCAACAGGTATTACCTGCGCGGTGGCAACACATGTGCTGTTTTACGCAAGAGTAACCGAAAAGCAGGGCGCAAAAGCAAAACAGCGTTCCCCGCTTCATCAGCATGATACACATATGTAGAATTTTAATCTTGAGTTTTATATCAAAAAGAACAACCGGTGAGTGGAAAAATTTCACTCGCCGGTTATTCTTTTTCTGATATCCTGTCTTCTCTTCACACCTCTCACAGCACCAGCATCCCCTGGCACTGCCTGATCTGTTTTCTAGAGCGTGTCTGAAAAATCATTTCCGCAATCTGCAAGCCCCACTTTGCGGTATATTTTACCCTCATTCGGTTGCCGTAGCCCGCTACGCCGCCCTCATTCGGATAAAATCTCCCACAAACTGAGACTCGCAGCTCACGAAAAGCCTTTTTCAGACACGCTCTAGTTAAATCCATAGATTTTCTGTACCACCTTATATCCGGTCACAGAAACCTGTCTTCCGCCTTTTCCCGGGAGGTTACACAGCCGTCCGAGCAGGCTCACGCGGATCTTACCGTAATCTGCACGGTCATTTACTTTCAAATACCGCCACAGTTCCTTTTTCTTTTCAAAACACTCATCCGTCTTCGCCTGGATCAGGAAAATACTGGATACCGTCATGATCATGATCAGCATATGTCTCATATAACCTCTCTGGCTGCGGTGCAGATTCTTCACCTGTCCCATATAATCGATCATCAGCTTGTTTACCCGGATCTGCTGATCCATACGGCCGATCATCACACTCTCGCTGACAGACTGATCCGCTCTTCCGATAAAGTAGCGGTACAAATTTACATCCAGATAATACATGCTCTGTACACTCGCCAGCGGAATAAATGCCACCAGATTGTCCACATAGAATGTATGCTCCGGCAGTTTCAGCCCACATTCCCACAGCAGTTCCGTCCGGTAGATCATCGAATGCATCAGCAGATAATGGCTGGTACCCAGCGGTCTCACATCATCCCAGCCGAAGATCTTATTCTGCGGCAGTGCCGAGCGATACCGCATCACGGTCTTTCTCTTCGCTCCCACTTTTTCATATACATAATTACAGATCAGAAGATCCAGCGTCTTCGGTCCTCTGACACACTGTTTTAAGACTTCAATTGCTTTCCGGAAAGCTTCCTCATTCAGCCAGTCATCACTGTCAACAACCTTAAAATAAAGTCCGGTCGCATGCGCCAGACCTGTGTTGACGGCTCCGCCGTGTCCTTTATTTTCCTGATGAATGGCTTTTACGATCGTCGGATATTTTTCCTCGTATTCTTTTGCAATTTTCAACGTATCGTCTTTGGATCCGTCATCCACGATCAGGATCTCCACATCTTCTCCGCCTTTTAACAGGGAATCCACACAGTTTCTCATATATTCCTGCGAATTATAACATGGTACTGTAATACTCAGTGTCTTCACTTTTGTTCTCCTTTTCTTCGTCTGTATCTATTTTTTATTACTTTTTATCTGTATTTGTCCTGTCCGAGCCGCATCTGGATCTGTTCGGCATATGCCTGAAATGCCGCCGGAATCGGATATTCCTTTTCCACCTCACGGATCTCCGCAAAGATCATCTTCGGATCGGCACTTTCTTCGAGTGCCGCCACCCGGATCAGATATCCTTTCATATCCCATTCCACATGGGAAAAAATATGTTTCGCATCAACTAACGGTACGATCTGAAGTGGCGTAAGATCCTGTTCTTCCACCCACGAAAGGATCTCTTCCTCACTCAGATATCCTTCCAGATTCGGCAGTTCATATAAGCCCGCCAGCAGCCCTTTCGACGGACGTTTTCGGATTGCCACCCGTTCTCCGTCCCGCAGAACCAGTACGGTTTTTTCCTCTTTCCGCCGTTCTTTGCTCTTCTTTTTCACCGGAAGATCCAGCGCCGTTCCATGTGCCCTCGCCTGACAGTATTGTGCTACCGGACACTGCTCACACTTCGGTGCACCGTTCGGTACACATATCATCGCTCCAAGCTCCATCAGTGCCTGGTTAAAAGTACCGGATCTGCTGCCCGGCATAATTTCCAGAAACTCTTTCTCCACCTTCGTCTTCACGGACTGTTTTAAAATATCACTGTCATCTTCCATGATCCTTGCATACACCCGGAGGACATTTCCATCCACCGCCGGAACCGGAAGATCATACGCGATCGATGCCACCGCACCCGCCGTATAATTTCCAATACCCGGGAGATCTTTCAGTTTTTCATAATCCGCCGGCAGTCTGCCTCCGTACTCTTCCACGATACGGATGGCTGCCTTCTGGATATTCCGCACCCGGTTATAATACCCGAGTCCTTCCCACAGTTTCAATAACTGTTCCTCCGGACAGACCGCAACATCCTCTACCTGCGGCAATGCTTTTATAAACCTTTCAAAGAAAGGTCGGACCGCTTCCACCCTCGTCTGTTGCAGCATGATCTCAGAGATCCAGATATAATACGGATTCTTCGACGCTCTCCATGGAAGGATTCTGTGATTTTCTTCATACCATTCTATCAGTAGTTCTACAATATTCTCTAACATGTTACCTCTTCTCTGTTTTTTAGTCTACCGGAAGTTTTTCTTGCTTTTTCTCCTCTTTCTCTCTACAATAAACATTGTTATTTACTTTGTAAACAATAATCTTGTACAAATAAAGGAGATTTTTCATATGGACAGTATTATTTTTGATGTCGACGGAACGCTCTGGGACTCCACGGAAATCTGCGCGAAAGCCTGGACCGATGCGATCCACCGGGAAACCGATCTTTCTCTTACCATTGACGCCCCTACACTGAAAGGCCTTTTCGGTCGTCTGCTTCCCGATATCGCCAGTGTACTCTTTGCCGATTACCCGAAAGAAGAACAGCTTCGTCTCATCGAACTGTGCTGCCAGGAAGAACATAAAGCTCTGCTGGCTCAGTGTGCACCGCTGTACCCTGCTCTAGAAGACACCCTGCGTCAGTTAAAGGAAAAATACCGCCTGTTCATCGTAAGTAACTGCCAGGCGGGTTATATCGAAGTCTTTTTAGAAACCAGTGGTCTTGGCTCTTACTTCGAAGGTCATCTTTGTCCGGGAGACACCGGCAATGCCAAAGCCGACAATATCCGCCAGATCATTCGGGATTACAATCTGAAAACTCCGGTTTATGCCGGAGATACCCTCGGCGATTTCAACGCCACCAAAGATGCAGGCATTCCGTTTGTTTTCGCATCCTATGGATTTGGTCAGGTTTCTTCTCCTGATTATACCATCCAATGCCCGGGAGATCTTCTTAATATTTTTTAAATTTTTCAAAAAATCTGTTAAATACTTCGGGGCTGTCCGCAGTTTTATGCAGGCAGCCCCTTTTCTTAAATATCTATTTACCCATGCAGCTTATACCCGTCATTATACACACACACGATCGGCGTCTCCTTATCGATCATCTCATAGATCTTCGCTGCCTTTTTCCCCGGCAGATTGATGCAGCCATGGGAACCGCTGTAAATATAGATGGTTCCTCCGAAACTCGATCTCCAGGAAGCATCGTGCAGCCCGATTCCACCGTTAAATGGCATCCAGTAATTTACATGAGACTGATAACTTGGCTGTCCGCTGGCATTGGGACGTCCCCGAAGGATTCTGTCTTTTTGCTTATATGTCAGGAAATAAACTCCCGGTGGAGTAAACCGGTCTTTTGTCATTCTTCCGGACACAAACGGGGTGTCCAGAACCACTTTTCCTTTTTTATAATAATACAGATGCTGTTCCGTCAGATTGACTTCTATGTAAGTATCCCCCAGACCATGGTTATCTGTATACAGCTCTTCCTGACTGTACTCTGGCTTTCTCGTCACCTGCTGCTGGTTTTTAATATTCTTTTTCAGAACTTTGATTTCTGCTTTCTGATCGATCTTCCAGCCGTAATTTCCACCGGTCACAGTCACATCCAGCCCGGAAGTCGTATGAAACGGTCGTTCTTTTCCAAGCGTATCTACTTCCTCCGCCAGTTTCTTTACATATTTTTTGATTTTCGCATTCATTTTGTCCTGATCCAGACTGTAATTGCCGTCTTCGTCAAGAACCAGCCATTTTTTCACGGTATTTCCGTTCAGGACTTTCTCTCCTTCCGGAAGTTCGTATGTCACCTGTACATTTGCCAGCTCATTTAACTGTTTTTCCTGTTTTGCAAGAAGTTCACTGTCTTTGGTAACCGCAGGTTTCACATATCCGTCTGCCTTTTCCACATCCAGTGCCTCTTCCCCTTCCTGTAAAACCTTTTCTACCGCTTTTGAAAGCACATCCGTATCGATCGTCGTTCCCTGTTTTTCTTCCTTGATCACAAACTGATCTTCCTTATAAACAACTTTCGCATCCACCGGTGCTTCCTGTGTGTCTTCGGACAGATGCGTGAGTTTACTCAGACTCTTTTCCAGCTTTTCCTCATCATAGACGATCCCGCTGTTCAGTTCATAATCGGATGGTTCAAACCAGTATTTCATCCATAAAAATGCATTCTGCTCTTTTAAAAATCCTTCGATCTCCCCGTCATCCTGATAAGAATAATCAAAATCTTTTCCGGCGATCGTCTCACTTTCCTCTCCCCGGAAAGTGATTGTCAGTTTATACTTTTCTGTTTCCTTTTTCCAGGCGTCCACCGCCTCTTTCGCAGTCATCTTCCCGCAGTCCAGCTCATTGATCCTAGTTCCCGGTAAAAAATGATTCTGGTATACCGAAACCTCATATCCATAGGCTCCTGCCAGACCAAGCAGCACAACCCCTGCTGCTATCGCAACCCCTTTTTTCTTTCTACTCCACTTTTTCATTCCTGTATTCCCTTCTTTTCTTTATCGATACCGTTACCGAATTCCATATAATATTAACAATAAACATCGCAATCGCGATCATTCCCGCCATCAGAATCGTCTGCTGGAAATAATACGCTGCCATCTCCCCCTGCGGATATAAAATATGATATACGATCCGGTACATTCCCGCACCCGGAACCAGTGTCATATTCGCCGGGATCAGAATCATCGTCACCGGTGTCTTAAATACTCTCGCACACACATTTGCGCCTACAGATATCACCGCCGCTCCGAAAAATGCTCCCAGAAGCTCCGAATGTGTCATTGCTCCCACCAGCAGATATACAAACCAGCCAATACCTCCATCGATTCCCGCCCATAAAAGGAACTTCTTCGGTACGCCGAGAATCCCGGCAAATCCGTACACAGCGGCAATCCCGCCGATACTTTGTATAATCATGTCTGTCATCGTCTTCTCCCCCCTATCTTCCAAGGACTGCTGCCATCACAAACAATCCCATACCGATACCGATTGCAACCGCCAGTGCAATCACAAAAGCTTCCGCCGCCCTTGCCAGCCCGGAAAGATAATCTCCATGCAGCGTATCAAAGACCGCATTTGTGATAGCCGCTCCCGGAACAAAAGGCATGATACAGCTGATGATCAGAAGGTCTGTATCATATGTTCCCGGAAGTGCCGCCGTCAAAAAGCCGATGGCAACTGCCACAGACAGAGAACACACGATATTCTCCACAAACATGTGCATATGTCCTTTTTTACATGAAAACTGCACCACGGCTCCGACCAGGCCCACAACGGCTGCCACGATCGCTTCCGCCCAGTTACTGCCGAACATGACGGCAAATCCACCGGTCAGAAGGGCAAATGCCAGCAACCGTATCTTTGGCGGTTCTTTTTCCTTCCACAGTGCCTTCATCTGTTTAAACGCCTGTTCCAGCGTAAGCTCATCATTACAAAATTCTCTGGATATCTGATTCACCTGGTCAATTTTCTCCAGATTTGTACCATGACTCTGAATCCTTCTCACAACAGTCAGCGAATCCATAGTCGGATCATCCAGCGTGGCAACAAATCCGGTCATCATCACCAGAACCTGCACTGTCTTCAGATTTGATTTCTGCAGAATCCGGTAGACCGTATCTTCCACCCGATACGTCTCTGCCCCGTTTTGCATCAGAATATCCCCGGCAAACACCGCCATATCCAACAACAATTTGTAGTCCATCACATTTTTGCTCACTTTCCCCTGTTTTCTTTTCTTCTTTCTTTCATAGAACAAAGAATGTGCCTTGGCACATTCTCCCGGAGTGTTTTTCACTTTACAGGCAAGCAATTTTCTGTAAAGTAAAAAAAGTTCCGATACAATATTCTTTGTACCGAAACTTCATTATAACCTATAAAAGCAAATTTGCAAATAGCACAATCAAACCAATAATCCAACGGTTTTCAGTGCTTTTTTCATGTATCCGATACCATTTCCAGCCACAATAAAATGCTTGGCAGCCAATATTATACCAATAATTATCAATGCAATTCCATATAATACTTTTATCCACTGTATATTTAATTTCATCCAAGCACTCTTTTCCTAATCTGCCTCGCTGATAAATTTTTCTATAAGTCTGTTTACTTCACCCGGTTGGTCGGCGTTGGAATTTTCATAGAAAAAAGGATCCTACGCAAGGTGGAAGGCTAACAAGCCTTGTCCTTGCAGGGATCCTTTCACTTGCTACTGAGGATGCCGAAATGTGATAGTAACCGACAGCCCCTTCTGCTTTACTTTATTCTATATCTTTTTGTAATCCGTTCATTCGACAACCTCTATCTGGTACGCTTTCATGACCTTCAGTGCAGTCTCATGACTTTCCGGTGTTACCCCTGCGTATCTGTTTAAATACGAGCTACACCGGTTCTCTTTGCTGCCTCAGCAACCGCTTTGGCTACCGCTGGTCCTACTCGCTTATCAAATGCCTTCGGAATGATATACTCCGGAGAAAGTTCCTCATCTGTGATCAGATTTGCAAGTGCTTCAGACGCTGCCAATTTCATTTCGTCATTGATTTCTTTTGCTCTCACATCAAATGCACCACGGAAGATTCCCGGGAAAGCAAGTACGTTGTTGATCTGGTTCGGGAAATCACTTCTTCCTGTGGAAACAACTTTTGCTCCGCCTGCCTTTGCATCATCCGGGAAAATCTCCGGAGTCGGGTTCGCACATGCAAAAACAACTGCATCTTTGTTCATGGTCTTAACCATCTCTGTTGTAACAGCACCCGGTGCTGAAACACCGATAAATACATCAGCGCCAACCAGCATCTCTGCAAGAGAACCGGATTTTTTAGCCCGGTTAGTAACTTTAGCCATTTCTTCTTTGATCGGATTCATGCCTTCCGGGCGTCCCTCGTAGATTGCACCCTTTCTGTCGCAGAGAGTGATATCTTTGAATCCTGCTGTCAGAAGGAGACGTGCAATAGAAATTGCAGCAGCTCCTGCTCCGTTCATAACGATACGAACATCTTCTTTTTTCTTTCCTGCAACCTTCAGTGCGTTGGTCAGACCGGCAAGAGTGATAATCGCTGTACCATGCTGATCGTCGTGGAAAATCGGGATATCACATTTTTCTTTTAATTTCTTCTCAATTTCAAAACATCTCGGTGCTGAAATATCTTCCAGATTTACTCCGCCAAAAGAACCGGAGATCAGATAAATTGTATTAACGATCTCATCTACATCATTGCTCTTGATACAAAGAGGGAATGCATCTACATCGCCAAATGCCTTGAAAAGTACACATTTTCCTTCCATTACCGGCATTCCGGCCTCTGGTCCGATATTTCCAAGTCCAAGAACAGCTGAACCGTCAGTTACTACCAGACACATGTTCCATCTTCTGGTAAGATCATAAGATTTATCCACATCCTTCTGGATTTCGAGACAAGGCTGTGCAACACCTGGTGTATAGGCAAGTGACAGATCATCCTTATTTTCTACAGGTACTCTTGTTACAACTTCAATCTTACCTTTCCATTCTCCATGCAGTCTTAAAGATTCTTTTGCATAATCCATTTCTATTGTCCTCCTGGTATCTTAAATTTTGCGAAACCGTATCATTCGACTCTTCTATTGTTGCTGTTCACTCCGTTCACAGCAATCTTCTAATCTATTAATAATTACCGGTAAAGAATTTGCTTTCTTTTAAAAGCTCATATCCATCAAAGTATTTATGAAAGTCAAGTCCGAGATATCCACACAGATTAGCAAGTTCGACCATCGTATTATCGTTTACAGGTAATCCATGCTCTCTTCTATCTTTTTCTGCCAAAACTTCTTTTTCACCATGTGTATAGATATGATCTTTGCCTTCTGCCTTCGGACTTTCTCTCAAAGCTTCCAGGTATTCTGAAAAGTGTCTGCGGATTGCTTGAGGATCACCAAATGCAGCCGGATCGATTGCCATAAATCCATGACAGATTCCTGTTTTATCCGGGAATGTGCAGCAATGATCCGAAGTAACACCCATAGAAAGAATGGAACTGAATAGTTCACACAGCATACCATATCCATATCCCTTGTGGCTTCCTGTAACCTCTTCATTTCCACCAAGAGGCATGATTCCACCGCCCTTCTTTGCAACAATGTTGGAAAGGACATCCGGTGCATCTGTACTTGCATGACCATCTTTGTCCAGGGCCCATCCATCCGGAAGTGGTTTCTCCATTTTGTTGTACATTTCGAGTTTTCCTCTTGTAACTACCGTGGTAGAACAGTCAAAGAAAAACGGATACGGGTCTGCCGGCATAGCTACTGCGATTGGGTTGGATCCAAGCATGGCTTTTTTGCCAAACGTAGGAACCATAATAGCCTCTGAATTTGTACAGGCCATTCCCAGAAGTCCCTCATCGCACGCCATCTTTGCATAATATCCGGCGATACCGAAATGATTGGACTCACGAACAGTTACAATTCCAACTCCGGTCTTTTTGGCTTTTTCGATTGCTTTTTTCATTGCATAAACGGAAATAAGCTGTCCCATTCCATTATGACCATCAATCACTGCAGATATCGGTGTTTCAAATACAATTTCAGGCTTTGCCTGCGGATGGATCGTTCCCTTTTCGATTCCCTTATGATAACGCACCATTCTCTGCATGCCATGACTTTCTATTCCATAAAGGTCAGCTGTAAGAAGCACATCCTTGATCTGATTGCTTTCTTCCTCTGTAAAACCAAACGCCTTGAATACGTCTCCGCAAAAATGATTCAGTGTCTCATATGACCATTTCACATATCCCATTGTTTCGCCTCTCTTTCTGGTTTTGCCGGTTTTATTTATTGGCATTACCAATTTGTATTTTAATTATACCATTGGTATTACCAAAATGCAATAGAGGTCATATCAATTTATCCTGTAAAAATGCCCAAAATTTCTCGGAATTTTTTTTTACATTTCTTCCATATAACGTTCAATCGTATCCATATGTTCGGACATACATCGTTCCGCCTGTTCTGCATCTCCGTTGATGATTGCCTCAACAAGCCGATGATGCTGGTCATCAACCTCTCTGGCAGAATTATTCTTTTTCATAATGTAGTCTCTCGTTCCGGAAACAATATTCTCAGTAAGCTGATCTGCTGCCGCAAGGACACTGTAAACCATCGGGTTATCTGCGATCTTTGCAATCTTCTTGTGAAGTTCGCGATCCAGTTCACCCCGTATCTTTTCATCTTCTGCTGCGTCCAGCCGTGCAAGAATCACCCATAATTCTGCTGCATCCAGCGGTGTGCACTTTCGTGCCGCAAGAATTGCCGCTTCTCGCTCCAGTGCCGCACGGAACTGCTGATTCTGGCGCAGATATCCATTATTTAATTTAAAAAGTATGGATAAGGGTTCGATCAGCCAGGTATCCAGGTCCTCCGTAATATAATTTCCGCCTCCCGGCACCGACTTGACTATTCCCAGCAGTTCCAGTGCTCTCAAAGCTTCTCTGACTGCCGGTCTGGATACTCCCATGATCTCCGCCATTGTCCGCTCCGCCGGAAGGGCATCGCCCGCTTTGAGACTGCCATTCTGAATGTTCTCTATAATCTGATTTAAAATCGCGTTGAAAGCCCGTTCATCTCTAATTTCTTTAAACATGCTCCATTCCTCCACATCACATTTCCGTCCGTGTATTCTTACAGGCGGTATCATTTTTTCACCGTCTTTCCCATACATTTTATTTTTAGTACAACTGTACAGTACGACAGATATTTCTTATAATATAGCATTCCTGACAGTTTACAGCAAGTGGAATGGATTTTGACCAAGTTGCTGTGAACGGAGCGAACAGCAATCACATTAAGAAGGGAGGCGTTATTATGGCCTCAACTATATACGATGTTGCAACTCGTGCCGGTCTTTCTGTAGGTGCTATTTCCAAATACATTAATGCCAAATCAATCTCCGTTGCCATCCTGTTACCTATGCTTGATTCCACATTTTGTACTTCTATGATTTCATCAATTGAATCCACATTATTGCCTTTAGGATACAGTGTTATCGTATGCGAATGCCATAACCATGCCGAAATGGAATTGCGTAAAACACAATATCTTATCGATCGTATGGTTTATGGTTGATGGAATCGTACTGATTCCATATGCCTCTGATGTTTCAGAAAGAATACGCCGGAACCGAAAGTAAAAGTGAGACGGAAAAGCCTCTCCGCAAGGCACTGGAAGACTATGAAGATAAGAAGTATGTTGCAAAGGCAGACAATCTTACCATAGGGGAACTTCTGGACATGTGGGCAGAAGAAGAACTGAAAACAGTTAATTAGTTTCAATTCAATGCAGTATATTAAGTTGAAAAAGCTGGCAGAGGAAGTTGACCTCTTTTCCGATGATGAAGTGGAAGAAGGTACACAGCCGATTTCACATGAGGATTATGAACGACTTATCCAATATCTGGAAAAGAAAAATCCACCTGCTATTCTGCCGATTCAGATTGCGTATTATGCCGGGCTCCGTATCGGGGAAACCTGTGGTCTTACCTGACAGGACATTAACCTTGAGGAACAATGCCTGACCATAAAACGCAGTATCCGCTACGACGACATGAAACACAAAAATATTATCGGACCAACGAAACGGAAAAAAGTAAGGATTGTTGATTTTGGAGATACGCTGACTGAAATACTGAAAGCTGCCAGAAAAGAACAGCTCAAAAACCGGATGCAGTATGGCAAATTATATCACCGCAATTACTACAAAGAAGTGCATGTGAAAAACAGGGTATGTTATGAATACTATCATCTTGACGGAACACAGGATCTTATGATCATTGATATTGTTGGCACATGGTGTATCGGAATTCCACTGTGTCTGCTTGCAGCATATGTATTCAAGTGGGGAATTGTTGGTGTTTATACCTTGCTTACCACGGAGGAATTATTCAGGCTTGCTGTATCGCTAATTATCTTTAGAAGGCGTAAATGGATAATTAGTTTATGCTGATTTGGGAGTATCCCAAAGTTTGTGTAAACCTCCAAACTGATGTAAGATAGAATTA